>ERZ808240.4539-NODE-4539-length-12176-cov-4.961472_pt1 | contig 12176 bp, 12 predicted proteins | sample MGYA00521084_ERZ808240 | MGnify/ENA primary metagenome ERZ808240 (study PRJEB31516, sample SAMN03275571) | gut metagenome | biome: mammalia-associated habitat; material: feces | host: Papio cynocephalus | place: Kenya | collected 2012-08-06 ... | reverse complement strand
CTTTCCGACACGAACCGCCGCTACCTCGGCGACATGGTCCTCTCGCTCGAACGCGCCGAAGCGCAGGGAGAGGAGTACGGCGGCGGATACGAGCACGAGGTGCAGTATCTCACGGTGCACTCCGTACTGCATCTGCTCGGTTACGACCATCTTGACGAGGGCAAGGAAAAAGCCAAAATGCGCGCGAGAGAAAAAGCCATTATGAAGGAGCTCGGCTATGATTTCTAAAACTGCCATGATCACCATCTGCGGACGGCCCAACGTCGGCAAGTCCACTCTGACGAACGCTCTCGCCGGAGAGAAGATCGCCATCGTATCCAGCAAACCGCAGACGACGCGAAACCGTATCACCGCCGTGTGCCAGCGCGGAGAGACGCAGTTCGTATTTCTCGATACCCCCGGCTTCCACAAGCCGCGCACCCGTCTCGGTGACTATATGGTGAACGTCGTCCGCCAGAGCGTCGCCGACGTGGACGCCGTTGTGCTCGTCGTGGAGCCGGTCGCCTCTCTCGGGCCGCAGGAGCGCGAGCTTACCGCAAGCATCAAGGCGGCAAGCTGCCCGGCGGTGCTCGCCATCAACAAGCTCGATACCGTCGAGCCGGAAAAGCTCCTCGCCGTTATCGCGCTCTACAGCGAGGCGTATGCCTTCAACGCCATCGTTCCAATCTCCGCCAAGACCGGCGACGGCGTGGAGGAGCTTCTCAAGGAGCTCGATAAGTTCGCCGTGGAGTCCCCGGCGCTCTTCCCGGAGGGCGTGACGACCGACCAGCCCGAAAAGCAGGTCTGCGCCGAGCTGATCCGCGAAAAGCTGCTGCTCAATCTTGAGCGCGAGGTGCCGCACGGCACGGCGGTGGAGATCACGCGCTTTTCCGAGCGGGGCGACGGCATTATCGATCTTGAAGCGACGATCTACTGCGAAAAGGCGAGCCACAAGGGGATCATCATCGGCAAGCACGGCGCGATGCTCAAAAAAATCGGCGAGGACGCCCGCAAGGACATTGAGGAATTTATGGGCACGAAGGTCTTTTTGCAGACGTGGGTGAAGGTCAAGGAAAAGTGGCGCGATTCCAATTCGCTGCTGCGCAATTTTGGCTATACCGATACCTAAAAACTGCCGCCGTATCCGGAAATTCCCGGTCATAACCGTCCGTCGCCGGGGAATACTCGGCATATGGATATGAAGATTTTCTGGGACGTGTTCCGCGACACCGGCGACCCGCTCTGCTGGCTGCTGACACGCGTCGCTCCGGCGGAGAACAAAAAGAAAGAACAGAAGACGAACGACAGAGCCACTGTGCGGTCTCTGTCGTGAAGCAAGAGGTTTACATAATGTATAAAACCCTGCACGGGCTGGTGCTGCGAGAGGTGAAATACAAGGAGTCGAGCAAGATCCTCACCATCCTCACGGAAGAGGAGGGGAAGATCACGGCGGAGGCGCGCGGCGCGCTGCGCAAGGGCTCCAAGTGCTCGGCGGCGTCGCAGGTGCTCACGTGGTCGGAGCTGACATTCTTTGAAAATCGTGGCCGGTATACGCTGACAGAGGGGAGCGTGCTGGAGGACTTTGCAGCGCTGCGCGCCGATCTCGGCGACTACGCGCTCGGCTGCTATATGGCGGAGCTTCTGGAGGCCGTATCGGACGAGGACAGCCACAGCACGGCGCTGCTGCATCTGGGGCTGAACGCCCTGTTCGCGCTCTCGCGGCAGCTTTATCCGGCCAAACACATCAAAGCCGTTTTTGAGCTGCGGCTCATGTGCCTTGCGGGGTTCGCCCCGCAGCTCGAGCGCTGCACGGACTGCGGTACGCGCACGCCCGAAAAGCCGCGGCTGAGTCTTTACGGCGGCGGCGTCCATTGTACCGGCTGCGCGCCCGGCGCGCCGGGAAAATCGGTGCTGCTCTGCGGCGCGTCGCTCGCTGCCATGCGCCATGTGTGTTCGGCGGGGGAGAAGAAAATCTTTTCCTTCACGCTGGACGAGCCGTCGGACGAGCGCTTCTGCGCCGCCTGCGAGGAATACACCCTTGCGCAGCTCGACCGCGGCTTCGGCACGCTGGATTACTGGCGCTCGCTGCAATAAAAGGAAACGATAATATATTTATGTAAACTTAGTCACGTTAATATAATGGCGTAAACTATAATATGTAAACCGAATTATGGAAACAAATTTACGTTAATAATATTACGTAAAACGAATTATGTAAACATATGACACTAACGGAGAGACATATGGACTTACTGGAAAAATCACGAAATACTCTCGAACTTCCGGCGGTGCTGGAAATGCTCGCGGGGGAGGCGGTGTCCGAACCGGCGAAGACCGAGGCGCTCACTCTCGTGCCGAGCGTCCACCGTGCGGAGGTCGAGCGCCTGCTCGCTGAGACGAGCGCCGCTAAGGACATGATGGTTTATAAGGGCAGCCCGTCGCTTTCGGGCCTTCGCGATGTACGCGGCTCGCTCGCCCGCGCCGATATGGGCGGCGTGCTCAACCCGCGCGAGCTTCTCGAGATCGCGGGCGTGCTGCAAAGCGCGCGCGCCGTCCGCTCCTACGGCATGAGCGCCGAAAAGGAGACATGCATCGACCATCTCTTCAAAATGCTCCAGACGAACCGGTTTCTGGAGGATAAGATCGTAAACTCCATCCCCAGCGAGGACGAGATCGCCGACAGCGCGAGCAGCGAGCTTTCGGACATCCGCCGCAAAATGCGCGCGGCGGCCGCGCGCGTGCGCGACAGCCTCCAAAAGATCATCTCTGCGCCGTCCATGGCAAAGTTCTTGCAGGACCCGATCATCACGACGCGCTCGGACCGCTACGTCGTCCCGGTCAAAGCCGAGTGCAAGGGCAGTGTTCCGGGCCTCGTGCACGATGTGTCGGCCTCCGGCGCTACGCTCTTTGTGGAGCCGATGGCGGCGGTCAAGGCGAACAACGAGATCCGCGAGCTGAAAGCGAAGGAGAAGGCGGAGATCGAGCGCATTCTCGCGGAGCTTTCCGCCGAGTGCGCCGCACACCGCGAAGATATCGACGCCGATTTCTCCGCGCTCGTGCGGCTCGACGTCATTTTCGCGCGCGCAAAGCTCAGCTTCAAGCTCAACGCCGGCGCGCCGGAGCTCTCCGAGCGCGGCGTCCGGCTGCGCCGGGCGCGCCACCCGCTGCTCGACAAGGACAAGGCCGTGCCGATCGACGTAGAACTCGGCGAGGATTACGACACGCTCGTCATCACCGGCCCGAACACCGGCGGTAAGACCGTTACGCTCAAGACCATCGGCCTTCTCTGCCTCATGGCGCAGTGCGGCCTGCACATCCCCGCCGCGGAGGGGAGCTGCGTTCCCATATTCGATAAAGTCCTTGCGGACATCGGCGACGAGCAGAGCATCGAGCAGTCCCTCTCCACGTTCTCGGCGCACATGGTGAACATCGTGAATGTGCTCAAAGAGTGCGGCGACGGCTCGCTCCTCCTCTTTGACGAGCTCGGCGCGGGAACAGACCCGGTCGAGGGCGCGGCGCTTGCCGTGTCGATTCTGGAGAGCGCCCGCGCGCGCGGCTGCGTCATCGCCGCGACGACGCACTATGCCGAACTCAAGGTGTACGCTACCAACACGCCCGGCGTTATGAACGCCTCATGCGAATTCGACGTGGACACCCTGCGCCCGACGTACCGGCTGCTCCTCGGCATTCCGGGCAAATCCAACGCCTTTGCCATCTCCCGGCGGCTCGGTCTGCCGGAGGAGATCATCGAGGACGCCAAAGGGCGCGTCGGCATGACGAGCGCAAAGCTCGAAGAGACGATCGAAAAGCTCGAGCAGACCCGCCAGATCCTTGACCGCGAGCGCACCGAGTCCGCCCGGCAGCTCCGGCAGGCGGAGGAGGAGCGGAAAAAGGCTGCGCAGCTGCGCGCGGAGCTTGAGATCCGGCTGGAAAAATCCGAGCAGAAGGCGCGGCGCGAGGCCGAACGTATCCTCGCCGACGCCCGCACCGTGGCCGAGAGCACGTTCCGCGAGCTGGATGCGATGCGCTCGGCGCAGAACGAGGAAAACGACCACCAGCGCATCAACGCCGCGCGCGCCGAGATGCGCCGGAAGCTCAACGAGACGCAGGATTCTCTGCGAAAGGACGAGCCCGCGCCGGAGGAAAAGAAATCCGCGCGCGCCGTGCAGGTGGGCGATGTGGTGCAGATCCGCTCCATGGGCGTGAAGGCGACGGTGCTTGCCGTCTCTCCTGACCGGACGCTCACCTTGCAGGCGGGGATCCTGCGCGTCACGGCGCGCGAGGACGAGGTGCTGCTTCTGGAAAACGAAAAGCCCGCCGTGACCGTGCGCACCGAGAGCCGCGGCACGACGCTCCGCCAGAGCGCCGTTTCGTCCGAGCTCGATATCCGCGGCATGGAGACGATCGAGGCCATCCCGGTCGTGGAGCGCTACATCGATTCCGCGGTGCAGTCGCGTCTGGAGACCGTGACGATCATCCACGGCAAGGGCACGGGCGCACTGCGCGCCGCCGTGCAGCAGTCGCTCCGCCGCAATAAGCAGGTGAAATCGTTCCGTCTCGGCCGCTACGGTGAGGGAGAGACCGGCGTGACCGTTGTGGAATTGAAATAACAGCGCGCTGAAGCGATGAATTTTGCTGTGCATTTTTCCAAAACACAGGAAAAAGGTTGACGTTCCCTGTGTGCTTTGCTAAAATATAGCCGTATAAAAGCATATCCATGTCCAGCGATCCATAGCGGATTTAATCAATTTTTGATGATAGGGAGCGGCGATTATGGTCAGCAAAGAAGTAGTCATCAGCAATCAGGTAGGCCTGCACGCCAGACCTGCAACGTTCTTCATTCAGAAGGCGAACGAGTACAAGTGCAGCATCTGGGTGGAGAAGGACGAGCGCCGTGTCAACGCCAAGTCTCTTCTCGGCGTTCTTTCTCTGGGTATCGTGAAGGGTACCCCCATCACCATCATTGCGGACGGCTCGGACGAAGAAGAGGCCGTGGCAGCGCTCACCGCGCTGATCGCCTCGGACTTCGCGGAGTGATCCGGTAAGAGAAACAAGCGGAACAAGGGCGTGTTTTCAACACGCCCTTGCTTTTGCATTCAGGGAGTTTTCATTGTGACCAAGATCGAGGAGCTGCGCGAGAAAGCCAATCGACTGCCGCTGCTGCCGGGCGTTTATATCATGCTGGACGCCTCCGGCGAGGTGATCTATGTCGGCAAGGCCAAGGCGCTCAAAAACCGCGTGACGAGCTATTTTCGCGGCGACCATCTGCCGAAGGTCGCGGCGATGGTCTCGCATGTGAACGACTTCAACGTCATCATTGCCGAGACGGAGTTTGAAGCGCTCGTCCTGGAAAACTCGCTCATCAAGCGCCACAAACCACACTACAACATCCTCCTCAAGGACGACAAGGGCTATCCGTTCCTGCGTCTTGACCGGAGGGAGCCGTACCCGCGCTTTACGCTCTCGAACCGCGCGAACCCGGACGGGGCAAAATACTTCGGACCTTACGGCGGCCGCGGACAGACGATGAGCATCATCGATACGCTCTGCAAAACGCTGGGCCTCCCCACATGCCGCCGCGTGTTCCCGCGCGATATCGGGAAAGACCGGCCGTGCCTTCAGTTCCAGATGGGCGCGTGCCGCGGCTGGTGCCGCGGCGAGCCGGGCGGAGAGGAGTATCGCCGCGCGATCGGCGAGGCTGTGGATATTCTCGAAGGGCGCAGCGCGGAGCTCGTCCGGCGCATCGAGACCGAGATGAACGCCGCCGCCGAAAACCTCCGGTTTGAAGAGGCCGCGCGTCTGCGCGACCGGATGCGCGCCGTGTCCACGCTCGAAAACCGCCAGCGCGTCATCGCCGCCGCCCGCGCCGATACGGACGCCGTGGGTTTCGTGCGCGGTGCGAAGAGCTGCTTTTCCGTGCTGCACTACACGAATGGCGACCTCTCCGGCAAGGACGTATCGCTCATCGACGATCCGACGGAAACGGACGGGGAGGCTCTGTCCGCCCTGCTGCGTCAATATTATGTAAACCGCTCAAACTGGCCGAAAACGATCCTACTGCCGTTTGAGCCGGAGGACAAGGAGGATATCGAGCGCTGGCTTTCGGACATGGCCGGGCGGCGCGTGTATCTGGAAGTGCCGCAGCGCGGCGACCGCGCCCGTTTTGCGGAAAAGGCGGCGGTGAACGCGCGCGAGGAGATCCTGCGCTCCACGACGGCCGAGCAGCGCCGGAGCAAAACGCTCTCCTGGCTTCAGGAGGCGCTTCAGCTCACGGAGTTTCCGCACCGGATCGAGGCCTACGATATCTCCAACACCGGCAGCATGGGCATCGTCGCGTCCATGACGGTGCATGTGGACGGCAAGCCCCTCAAGCGCGATTACCGGAAATTCCGCATCCGCAGCACCGAGACGCCGGACGACTACGGCTCCATGCGCGAGGTCATCACGCGCCGGTTTACGCACTATCTCGAAGAGGACGGGAAATTTTCCGCGAGGCCGGACGTTTTGTTTATCGACGGCGGCGCGGAGCACGCTTCGGCGGCGTGTACGGCGCTCGAAGCGCTGGGACTCAGCCTGCCGGTGTTCGGCATGGTGAAGGACGACCGCCACCGCACGCGTGCGCTCATAACGCCGGAGGGACACGAGATCGGCATACAGGCAAATCCCGCTGCGTTCGCGCTCGTGGGCCGCATTCAGGAGGAAACGCACCGCTTTGCCATCGAGTATCACCGCTCGCTGCGCGACAGCGTGCGCGGCTCGACGCTCGATAAGATCCCCGGCGTCGGGGAAAAACGGAGAAACGATCTTTTGAAATCCTTCGGTTCGGTGCGCGCGATCCGCGCGGCGAGCGCGGAGGAGCTTGCCAAGGCCGTGCCGAAGAACACGGCACAGGCCGTGTACGACTATTTTCACAAAACCGAGGAGGAAACACCATGCGAGTGATCACCGGCACATGCCGCGGCCGCCGTCTGCTCGAGCCGGTGGGGAGGGATGTCCGCCCCACGACCGACCAGGTGAAGGAGGCCATGTTCAATATCATCCAGTTCGATGTGGAAGGGCGCAAAGTCCTCGATCTGTTCGCCGGAACGGGGCAGCTCGGCATTGAAGCGCTCTCCCGCGGCGCGGCGGACTGCCTGTTTGTGGACAGCGCCAAGGATTCCGTCCGTCTCGTGCAGGAGAATCTCCGCCGCTGCGGTCTCGCGGCGCGCGTGCTCCAGTGCGACGCGCTCGGCATTTTGAAATCCGGCGAGAAATTCGATCTCATTTTCCTCGATCCGCCTTACGGCTCCGGGCTGGAAGCGAAAGCGGTCGAGACGGTGAAAGAGTTTGACATCCTCTCGCGCGGTGGTATAATGGTGGTCGAGACCCGGCCGGAAACGGCGCTGCCGGTCCTCCCGGCGGAATACGGCACGATGAAAACGTACCGTTACGGAAAAATCAAACTCACGGTGATAACCAGAGGAAACGACTGATGCAGACAGCCATTTGCCCCGGCAGCTTTGATCCGATCACGCTCGGCCATCTCGATGTGATCCGCCGCGCGTCCAAAATGTTTGAGCGCGTTGTGGTCTGCGTGGTGGCGAACCCCGGAAAACACTGCGCCATTACGCTCGAAGAGCGCCGCGAGCAGGTGCGGCGCGTTACGGCGTCCATTCCCAATGTCGAGGTCGATATGTGGGAAGGGCTGCTTGTGGATTACGCCGACCGGTACGAAAACCCCGTCGTCGTGCGCGGACTGCGCGCGCTGTCCGACTTTGAATACGAATTTATGATGGCGCTCACGAATAAGAAGCTCAACTCCCGCGTGGAGACGGTGTTTCTGGCGTCGGACGAGAGATACATGTATCTCTCCTCGACCACCGTGCGCGAGATCGCAAGCTACGGCGGCGATATTTCCTGCTTTGTCCCCGCGGAGATCCTCGACGACCTGATGATAAAACTCAACGGGAGGAAATAAATATATGGAAAACCACGCGCTGGATATCATCGATATGCTCTATAACATGATCGCGGAGGCATGGGGCGTCCCGCTGGGCAACGACAAATGCATCGTTGAGCGCGACAAGGCGCTCAACCTTCTTGACGATCTCAAGGCGACGCTCCCGATGGAGCTGAGCGAGGCGCGCCGTCTTGTCAATGCGCGCGACGAGTTCGTCGCCAACGCCAAGCAGGAGGCGGACAACATCCGCCGCGGCGCCGAGGACAAGGCCACGCAGATGATCGACGAGCAGAGCATCTATAAAGAGGCCAAGCGCCGTTCCGACGAGATCGTCCAGACGGCGGAAACAAAGTCCCGCGAGCTTCTGCGCGCGGCAAACAGCTATCTGGACGACGCCCTCCGCCAGACGGAGGAGGCCGTCGCAGCGTCCCTCGAAAAGGTCCGCGTGGCGCGCGCGCAGTTCCGTGCCGCCGCCGCTCCCGATCAGCCGGAAGGTACGGCGGACGTTACGCTGCAGGATGTGGAGGACAGCGAGTTTATCAACGGCTGAATTCTCCTGAAAAGCGAATTTTTTTCCGCCCAATCGTAACCATTTGTCAATAACGAAACCGAAGCCGCCGGAGCGCACCATATGCTGCGCTCCGGCGGCTCGTTTTACGTTTTCTCCACAACATATTGACGGCGCTCCGCGAAAAACGCACCGTCCGTGCGGAATTTTGCTCTTGCTTTTTTGCCCCCCGCCTTTTATAATAAAACAGCATAGTGGGGCAAAGTGGGGTAAAGTGTCACGATTATCCACGTGCAAACCGAGAAGGGAGGCGTCGCTTATGACCGGTGAATATATGCACACGCTCGATGCCAAGGGGCGGCTGGCCGTGCCTTCGCGCCTGCGGGACGAGCTCGGCGGCGTTTTCTATGTGACGCTCTCGATGGACCGCTGCCTTTCGGCATACAGCGCCGAGAGCTGGCAGCACTTTTCCGATAAGGTGGACGCGATGCCGTTTGTGAAGCAGCGCAAGATGCGCCCGCTTTTTGCTTTCGCCGCGCGCTGCGAGGCGGACGCGCAGGGCCGCATCCTCCTGCCGCAGAATCTGCGGGACTATGCCGGCCTTACGAAGGACGTGACCATCGTCGGCTGCAACAACCATGCGGAGTTTTGGGACAGCGTGCGCTGGAACGAGATCCACGATGCGGAAATGACGCCGGAGAATATCGCCGCCGTCATGGAAGAGCTGGAGTTTTGATATGCCGGAACACAAAAGCGTGCTGCTGCACGAATGTATTGAGAATCTGAACATAAAGCCGGACGGGGTCTACGTGGACGGGACGCTCGGTCTCGGCGGTCACTCGATGGAGATCGCCAGGCGCCTCACGACCGGACGGCTCATCGCCATCGACCAGGACGAGACCGCGATCGAGCGGTCAAAGGCGCGCCTCGCGCCGTGGGCGGAGCGCATCACGTTTGTCCACGGAAATTTCCGCTCGCTCGGAAAGATCCTCGACGATCACGGCATCGATCGGGTGAACGGAATGCTCTTCGATCTCGGCGTGTCCTCGCCGCAGCTCGACGAAGCCGAACGCGGCTTTTCCTATATGGCGGACGCGCCGCTCGACATGCGCATGGACCAGAGCGCGCCGGTGACGGCGTGGACGGTCGTGAACACATGGCCGGAGCGCGAGCTTGTGCGCATCCTGCGCGACTACGGCGAGGAGCGCTATGCCAACCGCATTGCGGGAAATATTGTCCGCGCACGGGAAAAGAAGCCCGTGGAAACGACGCTGGAACTTGTCGATATCATCAAAAGCGCCATGCCCGGCGCGGCGCTGCGCGAAAAGCAGCACCCCGCCAAGCGCAGCTTCCAGGCGATCCGCATCGCCGTGAACGACGAACTGGAGGCGGAGCGGGAAATGCTGCTCACAGCGATGGATCGGCTGGCGCCCGGCGGAAGGCTGTGCGTGATCAGCTTCCACTCCCTCGAGGACCGGATCGTCAAGACCGCCATCCGCGAGCGCGAGGACGGCTGCACCTGCCCGCGCGATTTCCCGGTATGCGTGTGCGGCTTTGTGCAGACGATGAAGACCGTCACGAAGCCCATCACGGCTTCGGAAGAAGAACTGAACGATAACCCCCGCGCGCGCAGCGCGCGGCTGCGCGTGGCCGAAAGGCTCTGAGAGGAAAGACCCAGTGAAAGCGAAAACGACCAATGAGAAAACCGCGGTGTTCACCCCCTGCACCGAGAGCGCGGAAGCAACGCGCGCTTTTCCCGTTCTGGATGAAGATACCAAAGAGCTTCCCCTAATCGCCGACCGGTTCGCCGGGCGGTACTGGGACGGACACATGGAGAAAGAGACGGACGAGACAGGCGAGAAACCGGCGTGCAAAAAAACCTGGCGCAGCGTGCTTGCCTTCGGTGCGGCGGCTGTCGCCGCGATGCTGCTTCTCGTCGGCTCGCTGACCGGGCAGGCGGAGCTTACGGCGATGAACGACGAGCTCGTCACTGTTTCGGAGCGCATCTCGGAGCTCAAAGCGGAGGAGCGGACGCTCCTTGTGCAGACCGAGAAGGCCGAGAGCCTTGCCGCCGTGGAAAGCTATGCCGTGGGTACGCTCGGCATGGAGCTGCCCCGGCTCGACCAGCGCAATACCGGCGCATCCGAGCTTTCCGACCGGGCCACGGTGCTCCATGCACGCCGCGGACAGGGTCTGCGGTATTTCTGGGAGAACCTTCTCGACACGGTTATGGCATGTTTTTGATTCCGGCGCGGTATAATGCATCAGAATGATGCATTTGCCGATCCGGAGGAAACGCCATGCCGCCCAACAGCCGACCCAACCGAACCATGCTCCGCCGCGCGCTGTTCCTTCTTGCCGCGTGCGGTATTGCGGCGTTTGCCGTGCTGATGTTCCAGCTTTTCCGGCTGCAAATACTGCGCCACGATGAGCTGGAGACCGCTGCCTTGCAGCAGCAGCTCCGCCGCACGGCGATCCCCGCCTCGCGCGGGACGATCTACGACCGCGAGGGGCGCGTTCTTGCGATGAGCGCGACGACGTATACTGTTTACGTGAGCCCCGCGGAGATCTCCATGAACGGCGAGGACGCCGAGCGCATCGCCGACGGCCTTTCCGAGATCCTCGGCGTAGACCGCGAGAAGATCCTCACGATGACTGCCGACCGGCGCAGCTGGTACAAAACCGTCAAGCGCCAGATCGAGGAGACCGAGGCGGACGCGGTGCGCGCCTTTAAAAACGAGTACGACCTGCAGGGCGTGAAGCTCGAGCCGGACACCAAGCGCTATTACCCCTACGCCACGCTCGCCTCGCACGTCATCGGCTTTGTCGGCGCGGACAATACCGGCCTTTCGGGGCTGGAGTTCACGCAGAACGAGCTCCTGACGGGCACCGCTGGAAGCATCCTCCGGCTGAAGAACAGCGCCGGAACGGATATGATCCTCACAAGCTATGAGGACTACGTCGATGCGCAGGACGGGCTCGATCTCCATTTGACAATCGATACCACCGTCCAGTACTATCTGGAGAAGCAGCTTTCCCAGGCAGTGCAGGACTATGATATACAAAACGGCGCCGCCGGTATCATCATGGATCCCAATACGGGCGCGGTCCTGGCGATGGCGTCGCTTGGAAACTTTGATCTCAACAACTATCAGCGCGTCTCCGCCGACATCCAGTCGGAGATCGATTCGACCGCCGACCCGGACGCCGCGGCGCAGCTTTTGAAGGACGCGCAGCTCGCCCAGTGGCGCAACAAGGCCATTTCCGATACCTACGAGCCGGGCTCCACATTTAAAATCATCACGCTCGCCATGGCGCTCGAGGAAGGCGTCGCCACGCCGTCCGACAGCTTTTACTGCGGCGGCAGCATGACGGTGCAGGGGCGCGGCAAGCCGCTCAAGTGCTGGAAGACGATCGGCCACGGCTCCCAGACGCTCACGCAGGCGGCGCAGCACTCGTGCAACGTAGCGTTTGCCACGCTGGGCCTCCGCGTCGGCGAGGAAACGTTCTACCGCTACTGTGAGAGCTTCGGCTTTTTCCGCGCAAGCGATGATCCGGACGCTTCTCTCACGGGGAAGACCGGCATCTCGCTTCCGGGTGAGAGCGGGAGCATCTGGTGGCCGCGCAGCGTTTTCTGCAACAGCGAAAACTTCTCCCAGCTCGCCGCGGCGTCGTTCGGCCAGACATTCAACATCACGCCTCTCCAGCTCATCACCGCCGTGAGCGCCTGCTGCAACGGCGGGTATCTTA
>ERZ808240.4538-NODE-4538-length-12183-cov-4.115188_pt1 | contig 12183 bp, 9 predicted proteins | sample MGYA00521084_ERZ808240 | MGnify/ENA primary metagenome ERZ808240 (study PRJEB31516, sample SAMN03275571) | gut metagenome | biome: mammalia-associated habitat; material: feces | host: Papio cynocephalus | place: Kenya | collected 2012-08-06 ... | reverse complement strand
CACAACAAGCCTATTGGAAATGATATTCCTAATGCTTCTACATTTTATGAGATGGACACAAAAGTAGCATTTTTATATGACGCAGAAAATAAGCAATGGTTAAAACAATAGGAGGGTAATATGGACATAATTGATATTGTACTCTCAAAGAAATATACAGATGAATCATTAAAAGGTATCTCTGGCGCTTTAGATGGTAAGAATTGTACGATTAAATCAGCTACTAAAGCAGATGGTGTTACAACCGTTGTGTTTGCATGGACAGCAGATGATGGAACAGAGAAGACTACAAATATTCAAGTAAACGATGGAGCTAAGGGCGAAATAGGAGAAAAGGGTGAAAAAGGAAACAGCGGTCAAGATGGTGTAAGCGTAACCAATGTTGAAATGGACACAAATAATCACTTAATTATAACTTTATCTAATGGTTCGACTATTGATGCCGGGCTTGTCCAAGGAACTGATGATTATGAAGATTTAATCAACAGACCTAAGATTGAAAGTGTTGACTTAATTGGCAACAAGACCTTTGAAGATTTGGGCATTGCAAGTGCTGCTGATTTAGCACAAACAGACGTACAATTACAAGATTTAGCAGATTTAGTTGGTGACAAAACTAATCTGCCTATGCCAAATGAAACTGTGGTCGATAACATTGAATATGTTGAAACAAAAGTTGACGCTTTGGTTGATGACAATGAAACTGGATCGGCTAAGACATTTTCAAGTGACAAAATTACAAAAACTTTCGCAACACTAGAAGAAGTCAATGAGCGTGTTTCTCAATATAGCGAAATGCCACCTGCTACAGAAGCGTGTGGTGGACAGATTGTACAATATATTGGAACTACAAGTGAAACATATATCCGTGGATATTTTTATGAATGTACCAAAATTGAAACAGTATATGAATGGAAGAATATTAAAGTTCAACCAGAAGTAATTACTACAGAACAATATCAAGCTATTTTAGATAGACTGACTGCGTTAGAAGGATAATGTTATGGAGAGATAGAAAACTATCTCTCCATTTTTTTAAATTAGGTGAAAAGCCGAGTACATATAAGGAGAATGATATGAAAAGAGAATATTTAACAAGTGATGAATTAATTCAAATTGTCAATGAACTTGTAAGTGTTAATAAGGATGGTAATTTTCTACATGAAAAAGCAAGCGAAAGAGAAATTTTAAAAGTTGCTATGACAGCACAATGTCTATGTGAAGAAGTATCTGGAATGAAAACTTGTAATGATATGTATGATTGGTATATGGAACAAGATATTGACTTTGATACCGATGTAAAGAATTATTATGTGATTGATAAACTTGTTAAGGAAGAATTGGGAATTGACTGTGCTGTAAGAAGTTTAATTAAAAATGTTGAAAATAAAATGACAGGATTTAACATGAACGACACTATTGAACAACTAAAGGGTGTGGTTAATATTGACAATAAGTAATCAAGAAGAATTACAACAAGTTATTAATGATTTAGTAAGTGAAGCTTTAGATTTAACAACGGAAGAATTGCTAAATAAACTAGAAGAATTCATTCAATCAGATGTATATGATGTATCGAGTTTATGGGATAGTGTATATGGATTAAGAACGGGTGAATTTGGAAAATCTTGGGATAGAACTAAAGCTAAAAAGGTTACAAAAAATATTATAGAAACAGAAATATTTCAAAATGTATCAATTATGAATGTTGTAGATGTTCCCCCAATTCATATTGATAAGAATAATTTAGCTGAAATAATAAATAGCGGTACTGGTTACAATTTTGGACAAATGGAAGGTGTTGCAAGACCTTTCTGGAACGATTTTATGAAATGGGTTGATGAACATTTTGACGGAATATTTAGAAAAAATTGTATAAATGTAGGACTATTTATTTAAAAATTATAAGGAGAAAAGATATGATAACTTTAGGGTTAGATATGAGTAGCAAAAAAAGCGGCTATAGTCTTTTCGATGATAAAGAATTGAAATTGTATGGACTTTGGGAAATTCCAGAAGATATTATTGAGTGGCGTGATAGAATTATATGGATGAGTCAACAACTAGATACTTTTATTAAAACACATAATGTAGACCAAGTATTTGCAGAAGATGTTCCTTTGTCTATGGCTAATCCTCAAACTCTAAAAATTTTATCAGCATTACAAGGAATGATTATATCTGTATGTACCTTAAATAATCTTAAAGTATCATTTATTGGAGTATCACAATGGAGAAGTTCTTTAGGATTATTTACAGGCACAAGAAAAGGCACTACTAGAGAAGAAATGAAGAAATCAAGCGTTGAATACGCCAATAAGACATTTGGTTTAGATTTGATATGGAAAAGTAAATCAAGTAAGAAAAATCAAGATGACTTGGGTGACGCAATTTGCGTAGCTTGGTCACAACTTATAGAACATAAACGATTTGGCAGGAGGTGAAGTAAATGTCTGACTTCTATGCAAAATTTAGGGCTGATACTACACAGCTTGTTAAAGACTTAAAAACTGTTTCAGCACAACAAACTTTTAAAGTTAAAGTTCAAGCTGATGGAACACAAGTAAAAGAACTTCAAAAAGAAGTTATGAAAGCCGTAGATTCTGAAGGCAAGATGACAACTGTTACAAATACTTTAAATAAGAAAACAGGAGAATTTAATCAAACTTTGAAAGAATCTGCTAAGACAGCTAAAACGTGGTCTGAGGAGTTCAATGATTCATTTCAAAAGGTTCTTAGGTTCGGATCTATAACTGCCATTATTGGTGCTTTTAGTCAAGCCGTTAAAAAAGCTGTTCAAATAGTAAAAGAATTTGACGATGCTCTAACTGAATTTAAAAAAGTATCAGATTTAGAAGGTCAAGCATTAGATAACTATACAAAAAAACTAGGAGAATTAGGTGAAACCGTTGCAAGAACTCGTAAAATTTTGTGCGAGGGTGTATAGTAATATGCACTATAAAATCTATCTAAAACTCATAACTCCTAAAGCCATAATAACTACAAAGGAAGGATGAAATAAGCCTAGACTTGAACGTGGGAAACTGTTAAAAATATTATGGATGATATATGGTTGAAAAACCTAAGTATTTTGACAATGGATGATGAGTAGCGAAGTTCCGAACAGGAATGTGTTGAACGACTATCGAACGCAAACAAGTATATAAGACTTGACAAATGTAACTAATTGTGATATAATTAGAATAAGGTAAAGTGATATTTACACGAAATGTAAGTAGAGTACATGACAACGCTAAGTCATGGAAAAGGTAGACATCCTAATGGGATGAAGAAATAGTCTAAACATGAATGAAAGTTTATGGAGGTTTATATATAATATGTTAAAAAGATTAACTCAAGAAGAAGCTGAACAGAGATTTAAAGAAAAAGGATTAGTATTATTAGATACATATAAGAAAAATTCTATTAAAATGAAATGTGTAGATGACGAAGGATATTATTATTATATAAGTCTAAATAACGTAAACAAATTTACAAAAAATATCAAGGCAAAAGTGTCTAAACATAGTCCATTTTCTTTACAAAATATTAAGCATTATTTACAATTACAACATATAAACGAAGAAGTTATTAAGATAAAATGGGATAGAAAGTTTCCAGAAGTAATATTTAAATGTAAATGTGGAAATGAGTATATTGTAACTTGGAATAGAATAACAAGTGGTAAAAAAGTTATATATTTATGTAAAGACTGCAAAAAAAATATTCCAAGCACAAAAAAATATTCTTATGATTTTGTGAAAGAAGAATTAAAGAAAAATGGTTATATATTGTTAGATAATGAATATAAAGGAAATGTTGAAAATTTGACTTGTCTTAATAAAGATGGCTATAAAGTTCATGTAAAATTTGGATATATAATTGGAAAAGACGAGTCAAGAAAAAAACAATATATTTTTTCACCAAAATTTAATGGAGAGAATTTTATATATAATGTTAATCATTATTTTAAATTAAATGATATAGATTGTAAAGCATTGAGATATGAATTTGAAGAAGATAGATATACAGATGACATATACACAATTTATTGTCAATGCTCTTGCGGTGAGGAATTTGTTACAAATTTTAGTGCTATAAAAAATGGACAATATAGATGTCAAAAATGTAGCCGTTTTAAATCTAATATAGAAACAAAAGTTGAAAAATGGTTACAATCAAAACATATAGAATATATTTATCAAAAAAATTTTAATGACTGTAAAAATATAAGAAGTTTACCATTTGATTTTTATTTACCTAAGTATAATTGTTGCATTGAAGTAGACGGAGAGCAACACAATAAAATAGTTCCATTTGGTGGATTAAAAGATGAAGAAATGCTTTTAAATAAATTAAATAAAGTAAAAAGAAATGATGAAATAAAAACAAATTTTTGTAAAGATAATAATATTAAATTGATAAGAATACCAGAACATACAATTAGCCGTAGGAACGAAGAGTATAAGAAAATATTATATGAAAACCTCATTAAGAAGTAGCGATTCTTAATAAATATATTTTTTGACAGAGATGGTTTCTTCTACAACGGAATTTGTTAAGAGTGGTTATTCAGAAGAAGATGCCGCCCAGTTAGCACAAATTTCTGAACTTTATCGTAATATTGCAGATGAAGCTATTAGTAGTGGAGATAGTGCAAATTTTATAATTTCGCAGATGAAAGCATTTTCTAACAATACAGAAGAATTTGCCTTACATACTATTAATGCCATAAATAATGTTTCGAATAATATGGCGGTAAGTTCTAGTGATATTAGTACCGCTTTAAGTAAGACCTCTAGTGCTATGGGTGCATTAGGAAACACTTACGAACAGACAGTTGCTTTAGTTACAAGTGGTACTGAGATTATGCAAGGTCAAGCCTCGAAAGTCTCACGAGGATTAAGAACCATAGGTAACAATATTGCTAACGTGGCTCAAGACTCAGATACATTAGAAATATCTGTTCAAGGGGTTACAAAACAAATTAATTTATTAGATTCAACCACTGGGGATATGCGTAGTACATTTGATATTATGCAAGATATTTTCACAAGTGGTTGGGAAAATATGTCCAATGCGGAACAACAAGCATTGGCAATTAGTTTAGCTGGTTATTGATTAGCCAGAGACAGATTTAATAAACGGGGAAGTGCAGACCCAAAACTACGGTATCAAGTCTGTAATCTGCTTAATTTTAAGTGGATGCCTAAGAGCTTTACATACCAAGTTATAATGGTAACATTATAATGGCTTAGAGTAATTAACTAAGGTATGGTAACAAGTGTAAAGATATATGGTCAATCCGACACAGAATACACATTGGAATATGTGGAATGTGCCAACGACTATCGAAAGCAATCAAGTTTATACTTGACAAATATAACTTATTATAATATAATAAGAATAAGCCCTTTTAAGGGACGAAGCAAGTAGAGTACATCGTAATCGTTTAGTGATGGAAAGAATCTGCGTGTAAGAAATTACATAAAATATAGTCTATTCTCATATGAAAGTATGAGTAAAATATTGTTAATCATGGAGTGATAAAATGTCTAAAAAGAAAACTATCGAAGAAGTATCTTCTATGTTTGAAAAAAAGAGGATTATATCTTTGTGAAATAGAATATAAAAATAATAGAACAAAAATGATGTGTTATGATAATAAAGGTTTAATGATTGCCGTATTAAAAGAGCATTACCATTTTGATTTTTATATACCTTCTATAAATTATGTAATAGAAGTACATGGTCAGCAACATTATTATCAGTCACCAATGTTTGATCAAGCACTTGAAGAAAGACAAAAAATAGATTTATATAAGAAAGACTATTGTGAACAACATGGAGTAGGATATTTAGAAATTCCATATTGGCTTATTATTCAAAGTAAAACAGAAACATATAAAACTATGATTAACAATATTTTAAAGAAAGATTAACGACCTTTCTTAAATTTTAAAGAAAAATCAATTTGAAGTGTTTGTCAGTGTACTTGACAATTTTGCTGATGCACAAAAAGCTGTTGTTCTAGCTACAAATTCAGCTGGTTCAGCCGAGAAAGAGAATGAAGCATATCTTGATTCTTTTAGTGCTAAGCTAAATCAAACAAAGGCACTGTTACAAGAACTAGTTCTTGGTGATGGTGGTCTTGAAAAATTTGGTAAGACATTATTAGATGTAGGAATTACTATATTAAAATTTGCAAATAGTGATATTGGTCAAACAATAATTAAAATAGCACTTATGACAACCACAATTACAGTGGCAGGAAAAGCATTTCAATTGTTAAGTAAAACAAGTGTTGTGTCGTGGTTGTCGAATATTGCGACTGCATTTGGAATGTTAGCTACAGAGATTATGGCTACTGGTAATGTTGCAACTGCTTTTAATTTGACGTTGGAAACATTAAATATAAATCCAGTTATTTTAGGAATTACGGCAATAGTAGCCGCTGGATATGGATTATATAAATTAGTTGGCTATCTTAACCCATCAATAGAAAAATTAAATGAAAATGTTAAAAACGCAAATTCAGAATATAAGCAAACAACTGGGAATATTGATTCCATTAAAGAATCATTAAAGGCTATAAATTCACAAATAGATAATATCAAATCTAAAGATAAAATTGAATTAACAGATCAAAAACAGCTTGAAACGCTTCAAAAAGAAGAAGCTAGTTTGGAACGACAACTTCTTCTTCAAGAAGAATTACAAAGATCACAAAAAGAAGAAGTAACAAAATCTGGTACCAAAGCTTTATCTAAAGAAGTTTATGATGCTGGGGCTTTTGGTGTTGATATGGGGACTGGTGAAGTTCAAACAGGAACTTCTTCAGAAGCATTAGTTTCGTATACAAGCCAAATAAACGAACTTCAACAACAACTAGAACCATTACTTCAACAGAAGCAAGCATTAGAAGACGCTAATAAACAAGAATCTCAAGAATATGCAGAACTCAGAGATAGGATTGTTGATTTAACAGAAAAACAAGATTCAGCTAGAACTGCCGCGGCTGAGTATGCTCAAACTATTGAAGAAGCTACAGAAAATGCCGATGATTCTAATGAGAAAATCAAAGAAGGAATAGATGCATTAGACGAATATTATGATTCACTTGAAAATGTAGACGGGAAATCTAATGATACATCTGATAATATCGAAAATCTTGGAAATAAGACAGAAGAATCAAACGAAGATTTAGAAGAGGGCGTAAGTAAAGCCGAACAGTTAGCTTCAGCATGGGAAGCATGGAACAATTCAATAGATAGTATTCAGTCTGCTTATGACACTTTGTCTTCTGCTGTTGAAGAATATAATACTCAAGGTGGTTATAGTCTTGACACATTACAGGAATTATTAGCCTTAGATCCTGCTTATCTTTCTGCTTTACAGGAAGAAAACGGACAAATGACGCTTAACATAGATATAATTAAGCAAAAAATTGAAGCACAGGCTAATGAAGCAAAGCAGATTATTTATAAAACTGCAATGGATAAGCTGGCAGTCTTATCTGGACAACAATCTGCTGAAAGCACTCAAGAAGCCGGAAACGCTTCTGCAAATGCCGTTGCTCAACATAATGCTAATGCACAAGCTATTAGCGGTGAAGCAAAGGCATCTATGGTTTTAGCGGCGGCTAATTCAGCTATTGGCAAAGGGGCAAGTAAAGTTGATGTTAATCAAGTCCTTAGCGAAATGAATCAACAACTTAAACTAGTTGATAATTGGGTTGATTCTGTTGGTAAAGACTTTAGTAAGTCAATGGGAACTGCTACCAAATCTACAAATAAAGCTACTGGTGCTGTTAATAAACAATCTCAAGCACTACAAAATGCTAAAAAAGCATTACAATCTGAACGTGATGCTAAAGTAAAAGAAATTGAAGCAGAAATTAAAGCTCTTGACAAAAGAAAAGAAGCAGAATTAAATTCTATTGAGGAACAAATTGATGCTATTGAAAAAGAGCGTGACGCTAGAAAAGAATATTGGGAACAACAGCTAAATTATCTTGAAGAACAAAACGATAAGATTGAAACAGCTATGGAACTCCAGGAAAAACTTAGTGCTTTGGCTACAGCGCAACAAACAAAGCAAATGGTTTTCAAAGACGGAAAATTCCAATATGTTTCCGATGAATCAGCTGTTTCTTCTGCTCAATCTGATCTTGATGAATTTAAACGTAAACAAGAATATGAGAATCAAAAGAAACTTCTTGAGCAAATGCGTGATGACGAAATTAACAATTATGATCAACGTATTGATGCTTTAAAGGAGTTTAAGGAAGAACGTCAACAGTATTACGAAAATGCTAAGCAAGAACTAGAAGATTATAAAGACTCAATTAAAGACAACTACGATAAGCAGATTGAAGATCTTGAAAATAGCAAAGAAGCAATAAATGGTAAGTATAATCAAATGCTTGATAATCAAAAAAGTTATCAAAATTCTTCTTTAAGAAGTGTTCAAGATTATGTTAATCAATACAACAGTATTATGCGTGGTCTTAGCAATGGTGAAGTTGTTGCAGTTGATGTGAAGTCAAATATAAAAGTAGGAGGAAAAACAACTTCTACTTCTATTGCTTCTGCATTAGAAGGAGGTTCACAAAGAAGACGATCTAATGCAAAATCTACTGGTGATAATTATGTAAATGGTTATGCTTCTGGCATAAATGAAGTTAACGATTCTGAACTGTCTGTAGTTGGTGAAAATCCTAAATATCGTGAAATTGTTATTGGTTCTAAATTAAACAATGATCAAGGTACAGTTATGACATTAAAACGTGGTAGTGGAGTTGTTAATGCTAAAGCAACAAATACTCTTGCTAGTTTATTTAATGCTTTTACAAGCCAACGTTCAGTGGGTCAAGCTATTAGCAATTCTGATAGCCATGCGACAACTATCGAAATTGGGTCTATTAGTTTACCACAAGTGACTGATGGAAAAAGTTTTATTAGTTACTTGCAAAATTTCAAAACAGATCTTACGCAACGTGCGTTTAAGAGATAAATTTGAAGGAGCGGAAAAATCTGCTCCTTTGTACATATTATAAAATAGGGAGGCACAGCAATGTCTGAACAAATGGAAAGGAACGCTTATCAGCAACTTTTAGAAGGTATTACATTCTATATAGATAAAGTTGTGTCTGATAACAAAGAGAAAACAACAACTGCCAGAATTGTTTCTATTCAAGAAGATGGCAGTTATACAATAGATTTAGAAGGTAAACAATATTCAAATATTAACACTATAGGTGGAACTTGTACCATGAATGAAATGGTAAAAGTTATGATACCACAAGGTCAATACAATAACATGTTTATCTTAAAAGGTGGTTCTGGAAGTGGTGGTGGATCTACAAGTGGAGTTACTAGTGTAAATGGAAAAGCTGGCAATGTTATTTTAACAGCAAGCGATATAGGTGCTTTACCAAATACTACAGTTATACCGACTAAGACAAGTGAATTAAACAATGATAGTAGTTTTGTAGCAGATACAAATTATGTACATACTGATAATAATTTTACTACTATATTAAAAGATAAACTTAATGGTATTGCTGACGGAGCAGAAGTTAATGTTCAAGCCAACTGGAATGAAACAAATGCTAATAGTGATGCCTATATTAAGAACAAACCATCTATTCCAACCAAAACTTCTGAGCTTCAAAACGACAGTAATTATGTTGTAGATAAAAATTATGTTCATACAGATAACAACTATACAAATGCTGATAAAACAAGTGTTGGCACAATTAAAGATAAAGTTGATAAAGTGGAAGGAAAAGGTCTTTCTACAAATGATTTAACTGACGCTTTAAAAAAACAATATGATGGAGCTGTTGCGAATAAACATACCCATACCAATAAACAAATACTTGATGAAATAACTGCTCCATATACAGAAGAAGAAAAAACTAAATTAGAGGGTATTGAAGACGGAGCACAAAAGAATACCGTAACGGGTATCAAAGGAAATTCTGAAACCGCATATCGAACTGGCAACGTCAACATTACAAAAGAAAACATTGGGCTTAATAACGTGGACAATGTGAAGCAATGGTCTAATGATAATCATCCAACAACATTGTCTGGATATGGTATTACTGATGGAGTTGGCTTTACAGATTTTGATGCACTTAAAGGGCGAGTAGACACAAATGAAGACAACATTGTAATGTTGGACAGTGATATTGAAAGTTTAAATACAGATGTAGAAACGTTAGAAACAGATGTGACTACGGTTAAAAATGCTGTTACTACTATTCAAGATGATTATGTACCTAAGTCTAGAAAAATTAATGGAAAAGCTTTAAGTGCTGATATTATATTAGAGGCAAGCGATGTTAAAGCAATTTCCACAAGTCAAAAGGGCGTAGCTAATGGTGTTGCTGAACTTGACGCAAATGGATTTATACCTAGTTCTCAACTCCCAAGCTATGTTGATGACGTACTTGAATATGATACAAAAACAGACTTCCCCACAACTGGGGAAAGTGGGAAAATTTATATAGCGACTGACACAAATTTACAATATAGATGGACTGGAACACAATATATTGAAATTAGCTCGAGTTTAGCATTAGGAGAAACAAATTCAACTGCTTATCGTGGTGACAGAGGTAAAATAGCTTATGATCATAGCCAAAAAACAAGCGGAAATCCACATAAAGTTACAAAAAGTGATGTTGGATTAGGCAATGTAGAAAATTATAAATCCGTTTCTGTTAATGCAAATCAAGGACTTACTGATATAGAAAAACAAAATGCTAGAGATAATATTGGTGCTGGAACTGGTAGTAGTGATTTTAGTGGTAAATATGAAGACTTGACAGGAAAACCTACTCTTGGCACTGCAAGTTCAAAAGATGTCCCTGCTACTGGAAATGCAAACAATTCTCAAGTTGTAATGGGTAACGATACTCGTTTAATTGATTCACGTAAAGCAAGTGATGTATATCCTTGGGCTAAAGAAGAAAATAAGCCAACATATACTAAAGATGAAATAGGACTTGGAAATGTACCGAACGTTTCAACAAATGATCAAACTCCTACGTTTACACAAAATGAAACATTGGCAAATATTATAAGCGGAGAGAAACTATCTGTTCTTTTCGGAAAAATTTCTAAAGCTGTTTCATCTTTAATTTCACATATTGCCGATAAAAATAATCCACATAGTGTAACAAAATCACAGCTTGGATTAGGTAATGTAGAAAATACTGCTGACAAAGATAAAAATGTGAAAACAGCAGGACAATTAACAAATGCAAAGACAATTAATGTTGGCAATGCCGCTACGGGCACAGCCACTAGCTTTGATGGAAGTAAAAATATAATTATCCCTGTTAATAGTTTTAAAGAATCATATCTTAGTTGGGGAGGTAAAAATTTCGTAGGCTGTTTTGGCGTGATGGATGCAGGAATAGTCCCAGAGCTTGGTGCAAATAGATTAGCCTATGGTAACTCATCTGGTATTACGGTTGAATATTCTACAGATGGTGGAGTTACTTGGTTGGACTATGGTCTTAATAACGAGGACAAAACTGCGTTGTTTAGTCCATGTGGTACTAATATTTTAATCGGTAAAGCATCTTCTTCAACTTTAACAAATAAATGTATGGTTAGAGTAAGTGTAGATTCGGATGCTTTTGATCTTTATGCAGATTTAAAAAAATTTATAATATATATATCTACTAATGGATGCGAAGGATGTTATTGTACTATTGATGGTTCGTTAGAATCAGAACCAACTGTGTTTAAAACTTTTGCTGATAAAGTAAATATTGCTGGGTGGTCTGGATATAATATAATTAATATTGATGGTTTTGTGACTTATGGTAATTCAAACTTTAAACAAAATCAATATGGGATATTTAGATTTACATTTGGTTGTACTGAAACAACTTCTGCTTCCTCGCCTCTTACCATATATAAAATTTATGGAATTGGCGGTGTAGGTTGTTGGGAAGCTCCTAGTAATTTAGCAAAATATGGAACAGCTTATTCGATGGATTCTTCTCAAAATGTGACATTTCCAGCTAGAGTAAACGCTACTATATTTAACGGAAATTTAGCATGGACAAATGTTACTGATAAACCAACTTTTTTAACTGGTGGTTCTCAAACTGCAACTTCGGTTGCTGATGGTGGAACTAATGTATTTACTTTTACTAGA
>ERZ808240.4537-NODE-4537-length-12185-cov-7.074526_pt1 | contig 12185 bp, 8 predicted proteins | sample MGYA00521084_ERZ808240 | MGnify/ENA primary metagenome ERZ808240 (study PRJEB31516, sample SAMN03275571) | gut metagenome | biome: mammalia-associated habitat; material: feces | host: Papio cynocephalus | place: Kenya | collected 2012-08-06 ... | reverse complement strand
AGGGCTCGGAGGCGTACGGGCAGAACTGCGTGCAGTTGCCGCACTCGTTGCACATCTTGTCGACGTGGACGATCTCGTGGCGGCCGTCGGCCAGCTTCACGACGACGTTGGCGCGGTTCGGGCAGGAATCGGCGCAGTTTTCGCAGACCGTGTTGCAGTCGAGGCAGCGGCTGCCCTCGCAGCCGACGCAGCCAGCCATGTGGAGCGTGCCCTTCTTGGCGATGGCGTCAGCCTTGGTGGGATAGGCCTGCTCGGGGATCTCGTAGGTGTGCGCGGCACCGATGACAGCCTCTGCAAAGGCAGCGGCGTCGGCAATGCCCTCGACGACGGTCGCGGGGCCGCGGTGCGCGTCACCGGCGGACCAGACGTTTTCAACGTTGGTCTGGAAGGCCGGGCCCTTGCGGCCCATTTCGATGCCGTTTTCGGCCATGAGCTTCGCGTCGACCTTCTCGCCGATGGCGGAGAGGACGAGGTCGCACGGGATCTCGAACGTCTCGCCGGTGGCGACGGGGCTGCGGCGGCCGGAAGCGTCGGGCTCGTCGAGCTGCATCTGATTGCAGATCAGCTTGCCGTCCTTCTGCTCGACCGGTGCGGCCAGCTCGACGAGGTTCACGCCCTCGTCGATGGCGAGCTTCAGCTCATGCTCGTCGGCGGGCATTTCCTTCTTCGTGCGGCGGTAGACGATCGTGGAGGAGGCTGCGCCCATGCGCTTGGCGACGCGGGCGGCGTCCATCGCGGTGTTGCCCGCGCCGACGACGACCACGTGGCCCTCAAGGCACGGCTTGACCTGCTGCTTCATTTCCTTCATCCAGGCGATGACGCCGCGGACGTTGCCGGGGATGCCCAGCTCGCCCGCCTGCCAGGCGCCGGTGGCCAGGAGGATGTGGGTGTAGCCCATCTTCTTGAGCTCGGCCACGCTCGGGGCCGGAGCGCCGCACTTGACCTCGACGCCGAGGCGCTCCATGAGCGCGACGTCCTTGTCGAGCGCTTCATCGGAGATACGGAACGCGGGGATCACGTAGCGCGGCACGCCGCCGAGCTTTTCTTCACGCTCGAAGATCGTGGTCTCCACGCCGCCGCGGGCCAGGAAGTAGGCCGCCGCGATGCCGGTCGGGCCGCCGCCGATGATGGCAGCCTTCTTGCCGGGGAGCTTCCCGGTGGGCCGGATGGAGGCCATCAGCGCGTCATAGCCGTGTTTGGCGGCGACGAGCTTGGCGTCACGGATGTGGATGGATTCGTCGTAGAAGTTGCGTGTGCACTTGTTCTGGCAGCGGTGCGCGCAGATCGTGCCGGTCAAAAACGGCAGGGGGTTCTTCTCGGTGATGAGCTTTAGGGCCGGGCCGTACAGACCGCGGCGGACGAGCTCGATGTACTCCGGGATATCCTGATGGATCGGGCAGCCGCCCTTGCAGGGCGCGGTGAAGCAGTCGATGAGGGGCACCTTCTCCTCGCTCTTGCGCGCGGGCAGGGGCTTGATGGGCTTGAGATGGTGGAGATCGGTATGGCTGGCCGCAGACAGATCGCTGATGGCGGCGGAGTCGGTGCCGCGGAACGCGCGGTAGGGCAGCTTCTCGACCTTTTCGACCATCTGGTGCAGGCGGTTATATCCGCCGGGCTTGAGGATGGTGGTGGCCACGGTGATGGGCCAGATGCCGGCCGCGAACAGCTTGTCGCAGTTGAAGAATTCCGCGCCGCCGGCGAAGGAGATGCGCATCTTGCCGCCGAACTGCCGGCTGATGCGATTGCACATCTCAATGGTCAGCGGGAACAGGCTCCGGCCGGACATGTACATCTCGGTGCCGGGCAGCTCATTGCGGGTGGTGTCGACGGGGGAGGTGTTGGAGAGCTTGAGGCCGAACTCCAGACCGAGCGAATCGGCCAGCGCCTGCAGCCGCTCGAACATCGGCACGGCGTCGGCCCACTGCAGGTCCTCGTTGAAGTGATGCTCATCGAAGACGATGTAGTCATAGCCCATGGAGTCGAGGATGGTGCGGGCGGTCTTGTAGCCGAGGATGGTCGGGTTGCACTTGACGAACGCGTGCAGGTGCTTTTCCCGCAGCAGGTAGGAGGTGATGCGCTCGATCTCCTGCGGAGGACAGCCGTGCAGGGTGGAGACGGTGACGCTGCGGCTGACGCGCGGGGAGATGGAGGCGATGAAGTCCTTCTCCGCCGGGAACATCTCGGTCAGGACAGCGAGGCATTCCTGGAACTGCGCGGTATTGGACGCGTCCATCATGTTGTTGATGTAGCTGTCGATCTTCTCGCCCTTGATGCCTTCGAGATCATAGCCGACGGACATGTTGAACACGAAGCCGTCCGGCGAGCCGAGGCCGTAGACCCTGGACAAAACCTTCAGCGCGCACCAGGCCTTGATATACTCGTTCTGCGCCTGCGGAACCTCCAGCTCGGTGGACCATTCCTGGTTATAGGCCTCGTCGTTGGCAAGGATGCACGGACGGGGGATGCAGCGGGCCAGCTCCTCGCCGTCCATCTTCTGCACGGTCTTGACCTCGAAGAAGCGGGCGCCTGCAAAATAGGCGGCGATGATGTTCTGCGCAAGCTGGCTGTTGGGGCCGGCAGCGGGGCCGAACGGCGTTTCGATCGTCTCGCCGAAGATGGGCAGCGTCTTGCCGGTGGCATAGTACGGGGTATGGACGCCGAAGATCTCACCCTCGCGGGCGTATTCGGTGACGACCCAGTTCATCAGAGACTTGAACGGGATCGGATACATTTTTTCAGACATGTGATTACCTCCAAAAATTAGCAGCTTCGAATTTAATAGCCGCGGCCCTTCCAGAACAGCATCAGGACGATGGGCAGCCCGGCTGTGACGAATGTCAGAAGATCCTTTGCGAATGCCAGCGCCTGCGCACCGAAGTCCGCTGCGCTGAACAGCGCCAGAACGCTGGTCACGAAGATCAGAAAGCTTTTGAGCGCCGGAAGGACCGAGGCAGCAAAGATCACGGCCGTTCCCGTGTGGTTTCCGCGGACCAGAAGGATCCAGCCGACGAGCGCAGCCAGTCCGGCAAACGCGGCAACATAAACGGTCAGCTTTCCCGGAAAGAGCTCCGGCAGGTAGTACTCAAAAAACGAATTGAGACACCGCAGCCCGAGCCGTTCCATTCCGATATCAAAAAGAGCGAACAGCACGGCGTCGAGCGTGGAGAAGACGAGCACGGCAAGCAGAAGCCACTTGCAGAACCGCTGACGGGGGAATTCGTACATCAGTCTACCTCCTCTTGTTATTCTGCGTTTCGGAATGGAGCCGTAGGGGCCGATGCCCACATCGGCCCGAAGGGCAGTGCGAATTTGCCGTAGGTTTTCGTAAAAACGAAGTGTTCTGCACGGGCCGATGTGGGCATCGGCCCCTACAAAAGCGCAGAGGCAGGAAATCGCTTAATACGTTCTGTGGTTCAGCTCGCCCCAGAGCTTCTTGGCGGCTTCTAGGATGTGGGCGTTTTCGGCGTCCTCGTCGATGCCGATGAGCTCACGGTCCTTCATGAGGAGCTTGCCGCCCGCGATGGTCGTGCGGCAGAGCTTGCCGGTCATGCCGAAAAGGATGTGGCCGTCGATGTTTTCATCGGAGAACGGGGTGTACGGCTTGTAGTCCATGACGATGATGTCGGCGGCAGCTCCGGCCTTCAGGACGCCCAGCTCGTCGGGGAAGTACTTCGCGCCGATCTTCGCGTTGTTCTTGAACAGCATGCCCGTGACCTCGCACCACGCGACGTTCGGCAGGCAGGCGTTGAGGCGCTGGACGCAGAGCGCGGCCTTGAGCGACTCGATCATATCGTTGGTCCACGCGTCAGTGCCGAGGCCGAGGAGAATGCCAGCCTTGGAGAGGGGCAGCACCGGGCAGACGCCGACAGCGTTGGACATGTTGGACTCAGGGTTGTTGACGACCATGGTGTGGGTGTTCTGGATGAGCTCGATCTCCGCCGGGTTCACGTGGATGCAGTGGCCGAGGATGGTCTTCTCGCCCAGAATGCCGTGGTCGTGCAGGCGCTGCACGGGGCGGCGGCCGTAGTTCTGCAGGGAGTCATAGACGTCGTTCATGCCCTCGGAGACGTGGATGTGGTAGCCGGTGCGGCCGTTGTTGGCCTCGACCATGCGGTCAAACGTCTTGTCGGAGATGGTGAACAGCGCGTGGCCGCCGAACATGGCGGCGAGCATCGGATCCTTCTGCTGCTCGCAGTAGGTGATCCAGTCGGCGTTCTCCTGGATGGCCTGCAGGCACTTCTCCTCTCCGTCGCGGTCGGAGACCTCGTAGCACAGACAGGAGCGGATGCCGAATTTCTTCGCGCTCTCGCCGATCTGGAACAGGGAGCCGGGGATCTCGCAGTAGGCGGCGTGATGGTCAAAGATGGTGGTGACGCCCTGCTTGATGCAGTCGATGTACAGCGCGTCCGCGGAAGCGCGGGTGCCCTCGAGCGTCAGCTTGCGGTCCAGGGCCCACCAGGTGCCGTCGAGCACTTCGTAGAAGTTGGTGGGGTTGTTGCCGACGATGGACAGGCCTCTGGCCAGCGCGGAGTAGATGTGCGTGTGCGCGTTGATGAAGGCCGGCATGATGACGCCGCCCCTGGCGTCGACGATCTCCGCCTGCGGGTATTTCGCGCGCAGCGCGGCCTCTTCGCCGACCTCCACGATCCTGGTGCCCTCATAGGCGACGGCGCCCTTTTCGTAGTAGCCCCTGCCGCCCTCGTCGCGGGTGATGACGCGTCCGTTTGTGAGTAAATACATGGATGAATCCTCCTTTGCGTTGATCACCGGCCGGGTATAAGGCAACACCGCACAATTCGGCAAGCAGATTCGGCGAGAGATTTTTCGTCAAGCCAAGGTTTGAAAAGCGCAGGAATCCTGTATGTACCCGCAAGGGGCATGCCGCATCCGTAAGGCTCCTTCGTCGCCAACGGCTGCGCAATATTTCAAGCTTTTCAAACCGCAGGATTGGCGGAAAAGATCCGCCGAAGCGTGCAGGCGCAATTGCGCGGTGTTGCCAAAACAAAAAGTGCTTCAGATCCTCATCTGAAACACTCTGCCGCGCCAGCCGAGTGATAGTTGCAGCCCGTGTGCGAAACACTTCCTTACAGCTACCAATCTTAGATTGTAACTTCATTATAAATGGCGGGCAAAAAAATTTCAATGCTCCTGCAAAATTTTTTGCCCGCCATTTTTTACAAACTTCACCGCCCGTTTTTGAGCAATCTGCGCGGAATTTGCGATGGGGGAACAGGGGGACGCGATCGCGCGATCGTAAACAGCAGATCACGGAACAAAGATCCCCGCGCCGCGGCATTTGCCGCGGCGCGGGGTGCGGGAAATTTACTTCTTGACGAAGGACAGGCAGTCGGTGCACTGGTCGACAGTCGGGTCGCATTCATGCGTGCCGATGCAGACCTTGTCGAGCGAGCAGTAGTCGGCGCAGCCGCAGTGGTTGTTGCACTGGGTCACGTGGCATTCGATGGCGTGGTTGGCTTTTTCGTTTGCGAAACTCATACGAAATATTCCTCCTTCATAAGGTTCGGAATTAGTATGTCCGCAAGCAAAACCGCTATTCTGGAAAATTTTTCAGAACGGACCTTACCGACGTCCGCCGCCGAAGCCGCCCCGTCCGCCGCCGAAACCGCCGCGTGAGCCGCCGCCCGGCCTCGGCCCTCCGCCGAAGCCGCCGGGGCGCGGGCCGCCGCCGAACCCGCCGGGCCGCGGGCCGGGGCCCGGGCCGGGCCCATGATGGTGGTGCCGGTTCGAAAACAGCGAGCCGAGGAACAGGCCGGACCAGAAGCCGCCGCCACCGCCTCCGCCGCCTCTGCGGCCGGAGCCGAAGATGGCCTTCAGGATCCAGTAGATGATCAGGATGGTGATGATGGTGCCGATCACGCTTTTTCTCCTTCCATAGCCGGTCTGCTGGACCGGCTCCTCCGCCTGCGGCGCGGCAGCGCCGGTCAGGTTGGACTTGCACCAGCTGTAGAGGTCCTTGTAAAGGTCCTCGACCGCCTCGTCCGCGTCGGTGTCGAGGATGGCGGCGAAGCCGTCCTTGAAGATCGACTCGAGCTGGCTGTCGGTGTCGTCCGCCACGTATGCGCCGGTCGTCACATACCACGTCTGGGTGTCGGTGTCGATGGAGAAGAGCATGTCGTACTCGCTCAGGCCCATGGCGTCGAACGCGCTGTTGGTGTAGCTCTCGAGCGACATGCCGCCGGTATCCGCGGTGGTGAGGATGGCGACGTGCGAGCCGGTTTTGGAATAAATTTTATCGTTGTAGTCTTTGATGGTGTTCTCTGCGCTGCGGGTGAAGAGCCCGGCCTCGTCGCGGATGTATTTGTTGGAGATCGTCTCGTCTCCGGCTGTGCCGGAGGACGTCTGCTCCGAAGCCGGGAGGCTGGCGGAGGAGGTCTGTGCGGACGTGTCCTGCGAGGAAACGGTCTGCACAGGGGCGGTCTCGGCCCCGGACTTCAGGACCGGGGACAGCCCGATGAAAAGCGCCGCGGCGATGGCCAATACGGTGATGGCGACCGCAACGCCGGTCTTCTGAAAGAACTTCATGGTTACTCCTTATTAGATGTTCAGCTGCGCGGCTGCAAAAGCTTCTGCTTCAGCTCGCCCTCGAGCCGGCGAAGCTCCTGCTCGGCCTCCTGGCGCTTCTTTGCGCCGTCGGACTGGATCTGCAGGACCTCGTCGAGCGTGGAGATGAGCTGCTCGTTGGTGTGCTTGAGCGTCTCCATGTCGACGATGCCGCGCTCGGATTCCTTCGCCGTCTCGACGGAGGCCATGTGCAGCATGTCGGCGTTTTTCTGCAGCAGCGCGTTCGTCATGTCGGTGACCTGCCGCTGGGCCTCCATGGCGCGGCGGGAATTTTCGATGCCGAGCGTCAGGACCATCTGGTTTTTCCACAGGGGGATCGTGTTGAGGACCGAGGTCTGGATCTTCTCGACGAGCGCGGTGTCGTTGTTCTGGATCATGCGGATCTGCGGGGCGGTCTGCAGCGAGATCATGCGCGTGAGCTCGAGATCGTGGAGCTTCTTTTCAAACCGGACGCACTTGTTCTCAAAGTCGTTGGCCGCCTGCGCATCCTCGGGCAGGTTCGAGGCCTGGGCCTTTTCGCGCAGCTCGCGCAGGGTGGTGCTGCGGGCCTCGGCCAGCTTCTGCTTGCCGGCGAGGATATACATGGTCAGCTCCTTGAAATACTGCAGATTCCGGTCGTACATCTGATCCATGACGGCCACGTCCTTCAAAAGCGTGACCTTGTGCTTTTCGAGCTCCCCGGAGATGCGGTCGACGTTGACCTCGGCCGTGGAGAAGCGGGCCTTGAGCTCCTCGGAATTGATCTTTGCCTTGCGGAACAGGCCCGCGATGCCCTTCTTTTCCGGCTCCTCGAGCGTTTTAAGCTCCACGAGCAGGCCGGAGAGCATCGTGCCGATCTCGCCGAGATCGCCGGTCTTGACCTTGGCCAGGGCGGTGTCGGAGAAGTCCGCGATGTTCTTCTGCGCGGACGCGCCGTACTCGAGCACCTGCTGCGCGTTTTCCAGATCGATCTGCTTGGCAAAGCTCAATACGGCCTGCTGCTCGGCAGGGGAGAGGGCGGAAAGATCCGGCCCGGCCTCAGGCGCGGCCTGCGCCTTGGTGATGAGATCCTCTTCCTTTTTGACTTCCGGCTGCGCCTGCGCGGAAAGATCCGGGGTCAGCGTCAGCTGGGGGATATATTCGTCCATGTTGTGTTCCTCCTACTATTATTGATAGCATATGGCGATTTACGCAAAATCCTTCTTTTCGGTCAGACCCTCGCTGGCCATCATCTGCTCCATGACGCGGATGTCGGCGGTGATGTCGACGACGTCGGACTCAAACAGCGCGTCGAGCTGGCGCTGGAAGGCCACGATGACCTTGTCGAGCAGGTCCTCGATCTTCTGCATGCCCTCGGTGATGTTTTCGGTCTTGACGCCCTGATTCTGCAGCGTGACGTACTGCTCCATGAGCTTGATCGTGGTCGGCAGATAGTAGTTGAGGAACTGCCGGATCTGCTTGAGCTTTTCCGGGTGCTCCTTCACGCAGTCGAAGATCTGTGTGGTCAGCCGCTCAATGAGGTCGATCTGGGCGCTCATGCGCTCGTCGGGGATCTCGTCGTTGAGCTGGCGGATCCTGGCGATGGAGGTCCTGCCCTGGTAGATGACCGACTGCAGCTCGGGCGGGAGCTTGTCCGCCGCAGGCTGCGGCTGCGGCTCGGGCTTCGCGGGCTGGGGCTCCGGTGCGGCGGCGGGCGCTTCTTCCGGCGTGTCGGTCTTTTTGCCGCGCAGCACGATGCGCAAAATGCCATATACGATCGCCGACACGACGGCGCACGACACGATGCCCCGGAAGGTATTGAGCTTTCCGGCGTACAGCAGCCACACCGCGCCGATCGCGTAGACCGGGATGACCGAGCGCTTTTTCTGACTCTTCTTTTTCTGTTCGTCCATAACGTTCCTTTCTCCGCGGGTGCGGAGCGATACTGAATGTTTTTTCAAAATAATAGTAGTACAAATACCGGCGAAAGTCAACACGCGCGGCGGATTGACAACCGCCGGGGCCGCACGGTATAATAGCGCAAAGGCCGCCGGAGCGGCCCTTGCGGGCGGCCGGACCGGCTGCGCAGGAGAACAGCGGAAGCATCCTGCCGGCGCACGGCCGCACAACCATATCTATGCCCGCGGCCGCAGGGCGGTGCGGCGCTATTTTATGTATTGGAGGCATTTTCATGATCCGTGTATCTCCCTCTATCCTGGCTGCCGATTTTGCCGATCTCGGGCGGGACATCGGCAAGATCCGGCAGGCCGGCGCCGAGTATGTTCATATTGACGTTATGGACGGCCTGTTTGTTCCCAATCTTTCCATCGGTCTGGCCCCGATCCCGTGCATCCGCAGGATCACCGACCTGACGCTGGACGTGCACCTGATGATCGACCGGCCCGTGCGCTATGTCGAGCGCTTCTGCGAGGCGGGGGCGGATATCGTGACGGTCCACGTCGAGGCCGACACGCCGGAAAATACCCTCGAGGCCATCCGTCGCATCCGCGCCTGCGGCAAAAAGCCCGCCGTCTGCGTCAAGCCGAAGACCCCGGCCGAGGCCGTGCTGCCGTATCTGGAGCTGGTGGACCTGATCCTCGTGATGACGGTCGAGCCGGGCTTCGGCGGCCAGAGCTTCATGGCCGACATGATGCCGAAGGTCTCCGAGATCCGCAAGTATATTGACGAGCGCAACCCGGCCTGCGAGCTGGAGGTCGACGGCGGCGTCAACGCCCAGACCGCCAGGCTCTGCACCGCCGCCGGTGCCAACGTTCTCGTCGCCGGCAGCGCCTTCTTCAAAGCCGAAGACAAAGCCTCGTTCGTCAAAGCGATCAAGGAATGACCGCACCGCAGCGGGCCAAAGGCTCCCTCTGACGAGGGAGCTGTCTGCGAAGCAGACTGAGGGAGAGAAAACGTTGGATTTTGCATAATTTCGAGAAAAACGCAAACCTTTCGGTCTTCTCTCCCTCCGTCAAAACCTTCGGTTTTGCCACCTCCCTCGTCAGAGGGAGGCTTTGGATTTACGCATCCCCTAAGGCTCCCCTCTCAGGGGAGCTGTCAGCCGCAGGCTGACTGAGAGGTCGTCGCAAATTTGCAGCAACCTCTCCGTCTCGGCGTTCCGCCGAGCCACCTCCCCTGAAAGGGGAGGCTTTTCTGCGCCTCCCGCAAATTTTTTTGTAAAAATCCCACAAAAATCCCATCCAGCCCTTGCAACCCCATACAGTCCATGGTACAATGACACTGTAATTTCCAGAAATGGCGAAAAAGCGGGTACCCGCTTTTTCTTCTGCATTTGTCATGCAGAAGAAAAAGCATCTGAAAAACAAGAAGGAGAAGATTTCGATGAAAAAACGCATGATATCCCTGTTGCTGATCCTCTGCATGACCTTGACGCTCCTGCCCACGGTAACTCTCGCGGCAGAGGCAGAAGAGACTCCCCTCGCGAACACCGAGGAACAGCATCAGGAAGCTCCGGAGACCAATCCGGACGCAGAAGCAAATACGCCGGAGAATCAGGACGTACTGGCTCCGCAGGCGGGCAAGACCGGCGGTACGGCAGTGGTAATGTCCAACGGCGTGGCTGAGGTGGATGGAGAATATTACCCCACATTGCAGGCGGCTGTCAATGCAGCCAAAGACAACGATACTGTCAAGCTTTTGACGGACGTTGTCTGGGCGGAATACCATGCTCAGACCGGTAAAGTTATCTTGATGAACGTGGATCACAAGAACATTACGATAGATCTGGATGATCATACAATTTGTTTAGGCACGGTTCCTGAATTTTATGGCGATTGGGCGATTGTCCTTGCGACCCGCGACTATAGCAACGTTCGCGGTTCGTTCACCGTCACTCTCAAGAACGGCACGATTGACTGGGTGGCCGGTCACACTATGGATAATCGAGTTATTCAAGGAGGGAATAGCGGCGTTGTCACCCTTGAAAACATGAGCATTACCTGCGACCATCAGATGTTTTTTGGCAATACAACGCCGAAAGCCCTAAACATTATTAGCGGCATCTATACCAATACAGCCGATCCGGCCACAAAGAAAGAAAACTATACTGCATGGATCAATACGAGCAATGGCATAGCGAGTACAATTGAAATTTCTGGCGGCACATTTGTTAACTTTGACCCGCTGTGCCAATGTAAGGCTGTTTCTCACAACGTGATCATTCTGGCGGACGGCTGCGCGATGACTAAGATAGGAAACGCCTACACTGTGCTCCTGGCATCGAGCGGCAAAGCGAAAATTGCGAGAACTGTTGATACAATCGGTCGCAGGGGAGACACGATCCCGCATAGATGTACCTACACCTACACGACGGTGCAGGACGCAGTCGACGCCATTCAGCCCGGCGACGAGGTCACTGAATTGGATGCATCTGCTAACCCAAAAGTTACTATCACCCTGAAGTACAATGACGGTGTGAGCACGGATGCCAGGATCATCGTGGGAAAGAACACCGCCATCACGCTTCCCACGCCCACCCGCAGCGGCTATCACTTCGACAGCTGGTACACGAAGGATGGTACGACAGATGGCTATTGGGGCAATGAATTTACCAGCACACCAACTGTTGACAGCATCTATTACGCCAAGTGGAGCGAGGGCGAGGGTGAGGATGATCTGCCCTTCTGGCTCCCGGCGGCGATCGGGTCGAATCCGTTCTCCGATGTGGCTGGCGGCGCGTATTATAACGAGGCCGTGCGCTGGGCGGTGAAGTACGGCATTGCCTCCGGCACGGATGCGAAGCATTTCTCGCCCGACGCGGCCTGCACGCGCGGGCAGGCGGTGACGTTCCTGTGGCGTGCGGCAGGCTGCCCGGCGCCCGCGCTGGCGGAAAACCCGTTCACGGACGTGAAGCCGACGGATTACTGCTATGACGCCGTCCTCTGGGCTGTCCAGACCGGCGTGGCGAAGGGCACGAGCCAGACCACCTTCTCCCCGGATGCGCCCTGCACCCGCGGCCAGATCGTGACCTTCCTCTATCGCGCGGCAGGCTCGCCCTCCGGCTACGCGAACAGCGGCTACGCGGACGTTCCCGAGACCAGCTACTGCGCCGCCCCCGTCGCCTGGGCCGTCGCCCTCCGCGTCACCAGCGGCACCAGCGCCCTCACCTTCTCCCCGGATGCCCTCTGCACCCGCGCCCAGATCGTGACGTTCCTCTATCGCGCGAACGCGTAATTTTAAGCCAAACGCCCGGCTCCCCGATAGGGAGCCGGGCGTTTTATGCCTTCCCCTACGAGGGGAAGGTGGCACGGCGCAGCCGTGACGGATGAGGTGGGGCAGCTGCGGTGGCGCGGCGCTGTCCACCTCATCAGTCTGCTCCGCTTCGCTCCGCAGCCAGCTTCCCCTCATAGGGGAAGCTATGGGGGTGCGCATTCCAAAGCCTCCCCTAACAGGGGAGGTGGCTCGGCGTGAGCCGAGGCGGAGAGGTTGCGGCAAATTTGATACAACCTCTCAGTCTGCTTCGCAGACAGCTCCCCTGAGAGGGGAGCCTTTTCCGCTGCGGAGGGGCGAACCCCTCAGGCCCTGCGGGCCAGCTCCCCCTTGACAAGGGGAGCCTTGGGTTTGCGTAAGTCCAAAGCCTCCCCTTGTCAAGGGGAGGTGCCGAGCGAAGCGAGGCGGAGAGGTTC
>ERZ808240.4536-NODE-4536-length-12185-cov-43.505853_pt1 | contig 12185 bp, 15 predicted proteins | sample MGYA00521084_ERZ808240 | MGnify/ENA primary metagenome ERZ808240 (study PRJEB31516, sample SAMN03275571) | gut metagenome | biome: mammalia-associated habitat; material: feces | host: Papio cynocephalus | place: Kenya | collected 2012-08-06 ... | reverse complement strand
ATCTCATTCAAAAAACAGCTTGATTTATGCAACTGCTTCTGTTAAAGTTAATTCAGAAAAGGGAGTAGCTTGCCGGCTGGAGTCGGTTCACTTCTTCGTCAGGACAGTTATCCAGGAGATAACTCGGAAAGTGATGGAATAGCGAGACTTTTACTGTACACATGCAGTAGGAGTCTTTTTTTGTACCTGCTGCGGGAAAACACAAGAACGGAGGTAAAAAATTATGTTTTGGCAAATTATTATTTTAGCAGCAGGTTTTTTGTTTTTGGTCAAGGGAGCTGACTGGTTTGTAGAAGGTGCGACAGGTATTGCCAATAAGCTTGGAATCCCACAGCTAATCATAGGTCTTACCATTGTCGCAATGGGAACAAGCATGCCGGAAGCAGCTGTAAGTATTACGGCCGCCTTACAACAAAACGCCGGTATCTCAGTGGGCAATGTTGTAGGAAGTAATATCCTGAATATTCTGATCATCCTTGGAATTACCGCAGTGATTACAAATATTGCAGTCCAGAAGTCCACTTTGCTTTATGAAATCCCATTTATGATTGTGGTCACTGTTATTCTTTTAATATTTGGAATGACAGGTTCTAAAATATCATTTATTGAGGGTGTCTTCTTCTGGATACTTTTTCTACTGTATCTCGGATATCTCTTTCTTATGGCGAAAAAAGGAACTTGCCCGGAAGAAAAAACAAAGGATATCCCTGCCTGGAAATGTATCATCCTGATTCTGATCGGTGGTGTCCTGGTCGTAAAGGGAAGTGATTTTGCAGTCAGCAGTGCCTCTGAAATTGCCCGCTGTTTTGGCATGAGCGAACGCTTCATCGGTCTTACGATTGTTGCACTCGGAACTTCTCTTCCTGAACTGGTGACATCTGTAACAGCAGCAAAACGTGGGAATTCCGGTATTGCAATTGGCAACATTGTCGGCAGTAATATTTTTAATATTCTTTTTGTGCTAGGGACATCCGCACTCATCTGCCCTGTACCTTTCGAGCATAAATTTATCATAGATACAGTTATTGCAATCGCAGCGGCACTTCTTCTCTGGATCGGTTCCGTAAAGCATAAAGAATTAAGGAAACCCTGTGGTGTGATAATGCTGTTATGCTACACTGGATATTTTCTGTATTTATGTATGAAATAACAAAGCCAGGGAGCCATGACTTCTGATTTTGGTCATGGCTCCCTGTTGTCGCTTATATATTCTCTTCTCTCTCTTTTTCTGTTTCCGTATTCAGGAAAAAATCCGGTCCTTTTTCTTCAAATAATATCAAGGCTACACCGAACAGAAGCCTTGCATGAACTGACGGGTCATCTAATGGAATACAAAAATCCTCCTGCATCCGCCGGATCCGGTAAAGCACGGTATTACGGTGTGTAAAAAGGATATCACAGGTCTTTTTTAATGACCGGCTGCAATTCAGATATTGATAAAGTGTTTCACAGTATTCAGTATCTTTTTCTTTATCATATGTATGGAGTATTCGGATTTCTTTTGCAATCAGGTCCCGGCGTCCTTCCAGATTTTTCAACACCAGCAGTGTACGAAGCTGATCCACAGTAAAAACATTTCCTCCATGAAAGCGATGGTCCATCATCAGTTCCAATGCCTCATGCGCCGTGCGATAAAGCTCCGGTAATTCAAACAGATTCTGAAGATCATCTGACAAGACCGCTTTCAGTTCAAACTCTTCTGCCAGCACGGATAATTCAGCAAAATTTTCTTCTCCATGAGAAAACAGAATAATCTCTCCCTTATATAAAAATGGGTGGGACTGAGGAAATTTTGCTTCCAGTTCATCCTTCAAATGCCGTTTTCCCATATATTTTTTATGATAAGCCGTCAAATTGAGCAATATAAATCCTGACGGATGAAAATCCGAAAGATAGGTATTCGAAGCCTGCAGCTGAAAATAAGGTTCCGAGGAAAATCCACCATCGAGAAGATGCTTTAAAACATCTTCTGCCGTTTCAAAAGGCTTATCCTGTCTGCTCGTCTCAATAAATACCTGCTTCGCCAGAATCTGCTCCACCTTTTGCCAGCTTTCCTGCGGTATCTTATGCAGATTTCCGTCCGTATCCACACAGATAAGATATCCAAGCCTTACCCCGGAACTGATCAGTGGTGCAAATCGACGTCGATATATACTTTCCTCAAGCTTTACATAATCCGCTTTCCCGGTCAGAAGAGCTTCACTCTGGCTGATGACCGCACCGGCTTCATAAGTAATCTCCCCATAACGGATAGATTCCTGAAAAATCGGATCAGAAAATCCAAATGGACGGTAATGCGCCACAACGTGAAACGTATCATCTAGGACAAGGATTGGACATCCCAGAAAAGCTCCTGCATCTGCAGCCAGGCTTTTTAAATCATCCTTTGAAAAAAACTCATTTAAAAGTATATCTATATTTTTATTTTCCATCATCCACCTCCTGTTGCTTGTGCGGAAAGCACAGATACTTTTTATTTTATTATACTGTCAGTCCGTTGTCCCTTCAAGATACAAAGAATATAATTTGGATATAAAGAAAAAGAAAGATAGCTGTTATAAGAAAACAATACTTTTTGGTACGGCTTCCGTATCAAAGGGTTTTACATATATAAGCTTATAAAATAAAGGTTCAACTGAATGGAGGAATGTATTATGTTACCTGTAATGTATGGCGAAAATATGTTTGACAATTTCTTTGGTGATCACAATCCACTGTTTGGAAAGAACGGTCGGAATCTGATGAAAACAGACATCCGTGAGACTGATGATGCAAAAAGTTATCGTCTTGCAGTAGACCTCCCCGGTTTCAAAAAAGAGGAGATTAGCCTTGACCTCAAGGATGGTTATCTGACCATCAGTGCCGAGAAAGGTCTTGATAAGGATGAGGAAGACAAAAAAGGACGTCTGTTACGTCAGGAACGCTATGCCGGTTCCTGCTCCCGTAGTTTTTATGTTGGCGATGTAAAACCCGAAGATGTAAAAGCAAAGTATGAATCCGGTGTACTGTCCGTTCTGGTGCCGAAGGAGGACATCAAGAAGTCTCCTGTCAGCACTGCGATTCCGATTGAATAACGTATGTTCATCAAAGCCTGTCGTCTGCGTTATAGCAACGGCAGGCTTTTTTCGTGAGGTGAGATAAATGCAGCAAAAAATCACATTAACTAATGTCATTGATATGCATGTCCACACGGCGCCGGATATTTGTCAGCGAACTTATAACGATCTGGAACTGACTGACGCTGCTGTCCACACCGGAGCAAGAGCCATCGTAATCAAGGGACATCACTGCTCCACCGTTACGCGTGCAGCACTGTGCAACACTTATAATCGAATAGCGTTTGAGAGCAATGCCTTTGTCATGTACGGCGGATTGGTTCTTAATTATGAAACGGGCGGACTGAATCCCAAAGCAGTACAGACTGCACTTGAAATGGGTGCTAAAGTTATTTGGCTGCCGACAGTGGATGCAGAAAATGACTGCCGAAAGCGCGGCAGAAGCGGCGGTATTCGTATGACGAATGACCGCGGAGTACTGCTTCCGGAGCTGCGTAGCATCTTTACACTTATCAAGGATTATGATGCCATTCTTGCCACCGGTCATATTTCGCCGGAGGAGATCCGTTGCGTCGTAGACAGTGCCCGAAATATTGGCGTACAAAAAATCGTGATCACCCATCCAGAATACTGGGTCGTGGATATGAACCTTGAAATACAAAAGGAACTGATTTCTGACTATAATGTTATTTTGGAACGCTGTTTTATGCAGCCGTTGAAAAGTGGTCGGTGGATCAGCAATGCGGAACGCAACCTTGACGTCATACGAAAACTTGGCGCAGAAAGTACGATCCTGTCCACAGACTGTGGCAGTCCTGCAACACCATCATGGGAGGAATCCATGCGTCAATATCTGCAGTTTATGGTCGATCACAATATCAGCCAGAAAGATCTGCGAAGTATGACCAAAACCACGCCCGCACGACTCTTGGGACTTGTGGATACACTTGAATAAAATGAAAGACACATTGCTTTGCTCAAACTAAGAGCAGGCAATGTGCTTTTTTCTTATTTTTTCATAATGCTCTTTCCAACGACAACGATTCCTGCTAAGATTTCCGCAACGGATAAGCCCATCAGAACACCTGATAAGAAGTCTTGTACATCCGTCCCGCCGGTGTTCCTGGACAGAGTGCTGCTGGCAATGCCGAGGATAATGAGAACAAAGCCACAGAGAACGCCCTTCTGCCGTTCCAATTCCTGCGTACGGTGAAGAAGGTCAAGGATCTGATCATCATCATAGACCCGCACACTGTCTTCTGCCGCATCTTCCCCATCCATTAGTTCAGAAATAGTTACGGAAAGTTCCTTACAAAGCTGTTCGATGATACTGTAATCTGGCATGCACTTACCATTCTCCCATTTGGAGATCGTTTTGTTGGACACGCCGATCTTTTCTGCCAGTTGTTCCTGCGTCAGGTTCTTCTCTCTGCGCTTCTTTGCAATATAGCTACCAATGGCTGTTTGATTCATATGGATTGCCTCCTATATTTAAGATGCTTTGAATATACAGCCAATACGCATTTGAATACATCCATCGGTGGTAGAATATCGGTGGAATTCAGAGAAATAATGCTGCTATGGCGTTTTGCCTGCCCTTAAACCGGCACTTATTGCTTCATACATTCAATGATTGGCTCTATGTATTTTTTATCCGTCCAGTCGCATTTATGATTCCCGGCTGCCATCAATGCTTTTTCCCATATTTCATAATCAGCTGGATTTTTCTTTGCAACTGCATTTCTGAGTAATCTACATAATGTTCTATCCTTAAAAGACATTGCATCCATATCCCACGTACCACGGCAATAAAAGAGAGGAATATCAGACAAGTTTCCCTTCAGATTATGCTCCTTGATTTGCTGAATCGCATTTTCGTCATACGGAGATGCGCCGCAGCAAAATACAATGATCTTCTTATCAGTTAATTTGCTGATATTCTTTTTTAAAAATGATAAACCGGCAATTCCGGAAGCATAGATTCCACCGCCTAAAATAATCGTGTCATATGTAGCAATTTCATGAATATCAGCTGTTTTTGTTTCTATACACGGAAACCCGGTTTCTTCTGAAAGCCAGTCAGCGTATCTTTTTGCAGCGCCATATTTCGATTGATACAGGATTACTCCATTCATAAACACATCTCCTCAAATTATGATTTTATTATTTCGCATTCTTTTTAATAAACGCACGAAGCCAGTGCAGCTATATGGATAATCGAAATTCCTGCCCATGAGCAAAAGCAACGCGATGCCACCAAAAAGCATAAAAGTCGCAGCAGACTTCGACCATCTCCTATTCTGTGCCTTCAGTTCCCTGTCAATCTCCTGTATCCACTCGGCATATACAGGTGAATATTGTGTTCTTTGCGTGATCATGGCTGCACCTCCGTTTTATTTTAATGCAGTGCTTTTTTAGGGCAAGCCTTTGCACATTCATAGCAGAGAATGCACTCCGTTCCGTTTTTTCGCTTACGAGACTCTTTATTGACGTCTACATTCATGGGGCAGACTCGCAGGCACTTGCCGCAATGGACGCACTTATCCTCGTCACAGTGGACACGCAGAAGCGAAAAATAGCTCATAGGCTTGAGGAACACCGTGATGGGACAGAGATACTTGCAAAAAGCCCGGTTATCCTTGAAGGCCAAGGTCAGTGTGATACCCGCAACGTAATAGAGCGCATTTCCGGCGAGGAACAGCCAGAACATGATCTGCTCCAAATTTGTGACCTTCATCAAAAACATCCCGGACACCAATATCAAGGACAGAACGAACATCACATAGCGAAGAATACCAATTTTTTCCTTTCGCGGCTTCTGCGGTTGCTTATAGGGCAGAAAATCCAGCACCATGGTCGTCCAGCAGGCATATCCACACCAACCACGCCCGAACAGCAGCGGTCCAAATATTTTTACTACCGTGTAGTGGATAGTCGCAGCTTCAAAAACACCGAGGAACAAATAGTACCAGAAGCCCTCAATCTGCATATTCTCGTGGGAGATCACGCCGAGGTACAGCAGCATATAGCTGCCGACCGCCAGCTGCACAAAATGCCGGGCATAGCGTTTCCCGGCAGTAAAGAGTGCCGTCCCCAATGTGAGGCAGCAGCCTATGTAACTGAAATTCAGCAGATAAAACAGGTTGTCCTTTGTAAGCCACAGCGTGACTGCCACCACTTCAAACAGCAGAAACAGCAGGATCGACACAAGATATTTTGAAAATTCTCTGTTATTTGTCGTCGTTTTTCTTTTCTTCATCGCTTGTTTTCTTCTTCCCTTTCAGAGCGCCGGCAGCCGAGCCGCCACACAGACCAGCGGAAATGCCAATCACTGAGTTCATGGACTGGTTGATGTATAAAACCTGATTTTTCTCGTAGCAGCTGTAATTATTCTCACTCCACGGTGTGTTTTCGTCACAATTTATAGCCTCTATACTCCGAGCCAACTACTTTATATGATTTTCCGTTTACGGCGTAGTCTACGACCGGCAGACATACGGCGGAATTCTCTCCTCCTCGAGTAGCCAACATATACCGCACGACCGTTTTGGCGCTACACTTCTTTTCCTGTATCAGATATTTGTAATACAGCCTGAAGGCAATCAGCAACAAAACGGCGGAACCCACGGATAAAAATGCCAAAAACCAATTTGATGATTTGTGTCTCACTCATCTGTTATTCCCCTCTCAGCGTTTTGTAACATGTACCCACAGATCATTAAAAAAATAACCCAATATCTGCAATAATACATTTTTATGCTATAGCCGACGTGTAAAAGGTACAATCGCAATTATGTAAAATAAAAGTAAAATGGTCAGCCTTATCACTTTTTATTTGCAGGCTTTCTTGCATCGACTATATCAGTATGACAATTTTTAACAGGAACCAATGGTTGATTTGTTCGAAATCAGCTTTTCAATGGGACTCTACTTCAGGTTGCGTCCCTACCCAATTCCAATTATTGCTCTATTTTCATATTTAAACTGTATCACAAAATTTATGAACAATTCTACCACAACTTTGAAAGATATAAGAAAATCTGAGCAATTTTCTGCCCAGACTTTCTCTCTCAATCACAAATCAATTTCCTACTCTTCTTCTGCCGTTTTCTCCTGTGGGGCATTCTCCGGTACACGGAACACCAGAATCGCCTTTGCTGAATTTGTCACAGAAAGTGTTACCAGTTCCCATCCGTTTTGAGCCATTTTATTTGCTTCCTTTTCGACGGCTGCAGCCATCTTTTTTGCCTTTGGAGCATAATCAATAACAATTGTCTTGTAAGTTATAAGGATTCCTCTTTTCTTTATATTTGCATCTGTTCAGCACCGATGCTTGATCTCAGTATGAAAGAAATATATATTGGTATTTTTAAAAGGCGATTCGCCATCTATACTGCGCCGCCGAACCACTTTTCATAAAGATACTTACTTCATGGTCTTTTTCTTCTTTCCAATTACCATGATAACAGCCATTGCACCACAACTTCCGAACAGCAATGCGATCCATAGAACTATATTGCTGGTATCGCCAGTTTTCGGATTTGTCACTATATCTGATTTATTTTCTGCCAGCGTAGTAGTATTTTTTCCATTGCCAGTATCTCCGGTTTTCGGGCTTGTCGTTTCTCCTGTGTTCGGCTTGTTATCACTCGGCGTTGTCGTTGCAGAGTTTGACTTCCAAGTAGCCTCATAGGTGGCATTGCCTGTCACTGTAGCTGCAACCGACGGCTTCCAGCCGACAAAAGTATAGTTCTTACGGGTCGGAGTGCCATTAAATGCAGGCGTATAGTTCAATAGAAATAGATTCTTCTCTCATATCCATAATTTTTCCGTTGATACTTAGTTTCGTTTTTCCCTTATCAAAATAGTAACCTGATTTGACCGCTTCATCTGTCAACTTTAAATAAATACTATATGTGTATTCCGTATTTGTTTCAAATGAAGTAAGAAGTTTGCCCCAACTTCCCTCAAAATCACCATAGCGACCATTCCAATATTAAGACGAAGTAACACCGGCATCTTTGGAAGCCCAGCCTTCGTAATCAATATAGTAGAGTGCGTCAGCTGGTACCTTTCCTGTAAATACCGGGACGTCACCCTCCTTGAAAGAAGTCGTTACATCGTTAATCTCAATCAGTTTAATTGGCTTTCTCTCAGCTGGCTTAATGGTCTTAACAGCAGGGACATACAGGAATTCCCCGCTTAGACTTGACTTTACGCTTTCCCCATTCACTGTAACGGCGGTTTCGTTGCTAAAGGAATATCCGTCTTTCGGCTTCAGCATAACGAAATACACATATTCTTTTCCACTTTCAAACGCAGTAATGACCGGCAGAGAACCGTGTGAGCCGTTATCGGAATACCAGGCGGCAACAGGTTCGTTGTTTTCAAACTGTTGCCAGCATTCATAGGCGATCTCATATTTGTCCGTATCGTCAACGGCTACCCATGCTGTGGCCTGCGGGGTATCGCCCGGCTGATAGTTGAATTTCGCATTCTGGACGGTGGCAGAGGTAATGGATTCCGATTCCGCTGCCGTGATAATAAGACATGCCCTCTCGTAGACATGGGTGCGGGTGTAGTAGTCATCCCGAATCTCATGAATGGGCACCTTGCCAGTTTCCGGATCTGTTATGCTATCAGCGTAACTTATCTTGGAGCCGTCATAGGTGGTCGTCATCTTGGACTTATTCTCCTTGTACTCTGTAAAGTACTGCTGCTCCTCCGTCTGTCTCTGAATCTTGCTGATATCCAGGGTAAGTGCAGTCTTGTTGCCTGCACTGTCATAAGCTGCCTGGATGGTCAGGTCACCCAGATTTATGAAGGTCAACACGCTGCCATTGAGTGCGGACTGGTCGCCATCTACAAGAGCAATCCCGTTTACATAGCTAACCGTTTCATTTATCCTTATGTCGGTGTAATTTTTCCGTACTGTCGTTTTGTACTCTACACCTTGACCGCCACTGACATCCGTTACTCCTCTTTCCGCAGGTAATGCATTTTCCGTTTTGCTTTTTTCCTCTGCATCCGACTGCTCTGATATCTTGCTTTCTGCCTCTGTATCCGGTTGTTCTGATGGCTGTGGCTCTTCTGCCTTGTCGTTTTTACTTTCCACGGAAGTGCCGAATACACCGTTATCCGCAGCCTTGGTCTCATCTTTTGGTGCAGGCGTTACAGCTTCCATTTTATTCGTTGTACTTTCCTCTGTTGCTTTTTGCTGCTCTGGCATCTGGGTTTCTTCTACAGCGTTCTCATTTTTTGCCGAAACTGTATCTTCAGCCGCAAATGCTGTTGCAGGTATGATAGATAACAACAGGCAGCCTGCAAGCAGAACAGACAGCCGCCTGACTTTTCCTTTCTTCTTTTTCTTCATAAACATCCTCCATTCTTGCTTTTATCCATAGCTAAAACTATTTGTAACGCTTTCAATATACCATACCGCCCATGCTTTTCCATTTTTCTTTCCCGATTGTCAGTGATATTTTGGAAATTGCAATATTGTAATTTCCTGAGGATATTATATACTACAGAAAAGGACACCTGTATCCTCAGGAAGGAGAACATATCTCAATGGATTTCAAGAAATTATTAGATGACTACATGAAACAGTTAGACTGTACTGCCAAAGATTTAGCTGAAAATTCCGGTCTTTCTGCAGCTACCATCAGCCGTTACCGATCCGGCGACCGTGTCCCGGAGGATGGATCCGAAAATTTTGACAGACTTATAAATGGGATCGTTTCTATTGCAGAGAGGAAAGGCATACCTGATATCACAGTACAGTCTGTCTCTGACGCATTTTCTCCATATGTAAGAAATAGCGTGGATATCGCCCCTTTTCAGAAAAATTTTCATACATTACTGACGGTTGTACCGGTGAACATTTCTGATCTGGCACGTTTTCTGAACTTTGACCCATCCTATATTTCCCGTATCCGAAATGGGCAACGGCAGCCAGCCAACCCTGCGGAGTTTGCCAGAAAGATCTCTGCTTTTGTTGCCAGGCATTTCCAGACTTTGGAACAGAAAGCTGTCATATCCAGCTTGATCAATTGTCCTGTGGAAGGATTGTATGACTACACGGATTTCCAGGATCGGCTGACGGACTGGCTGCTTGCCGGAGCTGGAGCTGTCAAAGACCCTATGACTGTTTTTTTAGAAAAGCTCGATGAGTTTAATCTGAATGAATACATCCATATCATCCACTTCGACGAATTAAAAGTCCCTTCTGTTCCATTTCAGATCCCGACCTCCAGAACCTATTGGGGCATCAGCGAGATGATGGAAAGCGAGTTGGATTTTCTGAAAGCAACTGTACTTTCCAAATCTACTGCGCCGGTAATCATGTACAGCGATATGCCAATGAAAGAAATGGCAAAAGATCCTGAATTCCCCAAAAAATGGATGTTTGGCATGGCTTTAATGCTCAAGAAAGGGCTGCACCTCTATCAGATCCATAATCTTGACCGTTCCTTTGATGAAATGATGCTGGGGTTGGAGAGCTGGATTCCGATGAATATGACCGGACAAATCTCACCATACTATTTAAAAAATGCGCAAAACACCCCATTCCTGCACTTGTTAAAAGTTTCCGGCTCTGCTGCACTTTCAGGTGAAGCAATTACCGGATGCCACGAAAATGGGAAATACTATCTGACAAAGTCCAAACAGGAAGTGGAATACTATCAAAGGCGCGCAGATGAACTATTAAAAAATGCTGACTCTTTGATGGATATTTACCGCAGTGAATGTGAAGCTGAGCCGAACATTTTTCTGATCGCAGACACCAGAAAGTCCGGAAAACGCCGGGGCATCCGTTCCACATTGCCGTTATATACAATAAGTGAAGAACTTCTCGAACGGATTCTTATCCGGTACGGCATGGACAGTGAGCAAAAGCAGAGGATGAAAAAGCATGTGAAAGCGCAAAAGGAAAGAATTGTATCCATTCTTGCGTCTGAAACGATTGAAGACGAAGTCCCTGCTCTGACACCGGAAGAGTTCAGCAAAAATCCACCTGTTCTGGATCTTTCCGGGATTTTTTGTGAAACTAATCTTCCATACAGTGAAGAGGAATACAAGACGCACATGCGTGATACAGAGGCTTTTGCTCGAAAAAATCCTAATTATATATTAAGGACAAGTACAACCCATGCTTTTCAATCTGCAGATATTGGTTCATGAAGGACAATGGGCTATGATATCAAAAGCAAAAGCACCAGCAATACATTTTATTATCCATCATCCCAAACTGCGCAATGCTAATCCAAATCGGGTTAGTCTTTATTTATTGCAAAATTCATAACTCTACGCTGACACACATAAGCTATTCGACTACCTGTATATGCTGTAATCCAAGCTGTATCCTTATCAACTCCAAGTTTCATCAGATTCTTTATACTATTCTGCGGAGTTTTCCATTGCTTCCAAATACACATTCGGAGTCTGTATCTGATATGTTTATCCATATCTCTACAGAGAGTTTTCATACTTCCTATCTTGAAATAGTTAATCCAACCTCTTATGAGTTGATTGAGTTTCTCAACTTTGTAGCTGTTGCTTACGCCCCAACTACGACAAGTGAGTTCTTTCATTCTTTTCTTGAACTTCGCTACTGATTTTGCATGTGGTTTTGCCTTAAACTGGTGCGCTCTTGAATCAAAGTAGAAACCAAATCCGAGGTATTTAAGTCCTTGTGGTTTATCTACCTTGCTCTTGGTCATGTTGACTTTGAGTCCTAGCTTCTCTTCAATGAATCGTGAAATATTTCTCATGACTCTGTTAGCAGACATTTCACTTCCGACCATTATAATACAGTCATCCGCATATCGTACAAAGTTAAGTCCTCGCTTTTCCATTTCCTTATCAAGTTCATTCAGCATGATGTTTGCCAATAATGGCGAGAGATTTCCTCCTTGTGGTGTCCCCACAATGGAATCCTCATATTCATCATCAATCATGATTCCGCTGACAAGGTATTTTCTAACGATAGAGATGACATCTCCATTGCCTGTTGAAGTGTGCGATCTATCACTGTTGGTATGCCAAACTTTCGCACACCACCATCTGGTTTTGGAATCTCAACTCGTCTTACTGGAGACGGAGTATACTTTCCACGATAAATGCGGT
>ERZ808240.4535-NODE-4535-length-12189-cov-3.161365_pt1 | contig 12189 bp, 8 predicted proteins | sample MGYA00521084_ERZ808240 | MGnify/ENA primary metagenome ERZ808240 (study PRJEB31516, sample SAMN03275571) | gut metagenome | biome: mammalia-associated habitat; material: feces | host: Papio cynocephalus | place: Kenya | collected 2012-08-06 ... | reverse complement strand
GCTTGTTGAGGGCCTCGACAGGGGTGAGGTTGTTGATGTCGAGGCCCAGTATCTCGTCGCGTATCTGCGAGAGGATAGGGTCGTCGAGCTGGAAGAAGCTGAGCTGCATACCCTCGCGCCCGGCACCTATCTGCTTCACGTTGGCCTTGTCGCCGCTGCCCACGCTGGCCCCGTCGGCCTCGAGCTGCCTGAGTATGGTCTTGGCCCGCCGCACTATGCTCTTGGGCATGCCGGCTATCTCGGCCACGTGTATGCCGAAGGAGTGCTCGCTGCCGCCCGGCACGAGCTTGCGCAGGAAGATAACCTTGTCGCCCACCTCCTTGACGCTCACGTTGAAGTTCTTGATGCGGGGCATGTGGCGCTCCATCTCGTTGAGCTCATGGTAGTGGGTGGCAAAGAGCGTGCGCGGCCGGCCCTTGGCGTTGTCATACAGATACTCTACGATGGCCCAGGCTATGCTGATGCCGTCGTAGGTAGACGTGCCGCGCCCCAGCTCGTCGAAGAGCACCAGCGAGCGCTCGGTTACGTTGTTGAGGATATTGGCGGCCTCGGTCATCTCCACCATGAAGGTCGACTCGCCGAGCGATATGTTGTCTGAGGCACCCACACGGGTGAAAATCTTGTCTACCAGTCCTACCCGGGCACTCTGTGCGGGCACGTAGCACCCCATCTGGGCCATCAGCACGATGAGGGCCGTCTGGCGCAGCAGCGCGCTCTTGCCCGCCATGTTGGGGCCGGTGATGATGATGATCTGCTGCTTGTCGTCGTCCAGGTATATGTCGTTGGGCACAAACCGCTCGCCCACGGGGAGCTGCTGCTCTATCACGGGGTGGCGCCCCTGGTGTATGTCGAGCACCAGGCTGTCGTCTACCACAGGCCGCACGTAGCCATAGTCGGCAGCCACCTTGGCAAAGCCCATCAGGCAGTCGAGCTGGGCCACCAGGTTGGCGTTAATCTGTATCTGCGGGATAAACTCCTGCATCGCGGCTATCAGCTCGGCAAACAGCTGTGTCTCCAGTTCGATGATTTTCTCGTCGGCGCCCAGTATTTTCTCCTCATAGGCTTTCAGCTCCTGCGTAATGTAGCGCTCGGCCTGGGCCAGGGTCTGCTTGCGTACCCAGTCGGCGGGCACGCGGTCCTTAAAGGTGTTACGCACTTCGAGATAGTAGCCGAACACGTTGTTGTAGCCTATCTTGAGCGAGCTGATGCCCGTCTGCTCTATCTCGCGCTGCTGTATCTCCATGAGATACTCCTTGCCATTGTGCGAGATGTTGCGCAGCTCGTCGAGCTCGGGGCTGTAGCCGGCCGCTATGACGCCGCCCTTGGCCACCAGCTGGGGTGGGTCGGGCTGTATCTCGTGCTCTATACGCTCGCGTAGGCTCTCGCACAGGTTGAACTGTTCGCCTATGCGCTGCAGGGTGGCGTTGTCGGCATGGGCACAGGCCTCCTTGACGGGGGCTATGGCCTGCAGGGCATTCTTGAGCTGTACCACCTCGCGCGGGGAGACGCGCCCCACGGCCACCTTGGACACGATGCGCTCCAGGTCGCCTATGCGGTGAAGCCGGTCGTTGACCAGTTCCATGAAATCGCTGTTCTGCATGAAGTGCGTCACCATGTCGAGCCGCTGGCTGATGGGCTCTATGTGGCGCAGGGGGAACACCGCCCACCGGCGCAGCATGCGGCTGCCCATGGGGGTCACGGTGCGGTCTATGACGTCCAGCAGCGAGGAGCCGTCGGCCTGCATGGGCTGTACCAGCTCGAGCGAGCGGATGGTAAAGCTGTCGAGCCTGACAAACTTCTCTTCCTCCAGCCGGGCCAGCGAGGTGATGTGGCCTATGTGGGTGTGCTGGGTAAGCTCCAGGTACTGCATGATGGCACCTGCGGCTATCACGCCGTTGTGCAGATGGTCTACGCCGAAGCCCTTGAGCGACTTGGTGCCGAAGTGCGACAGCAGTTTCTGGCGGGCTGTCTGCTCGGTAAACACCCAGTCGTCGAGCTCGAACACGCAGTAGCGGTTGCCAAAGTGGCGCTCGAAGTCGGCCTTGCGCTCGCGGTCATAGAGCACCTCCTTGGGAGAGAAGTTGCCTAAGAGTTTCTCCACATAATCGTAGTTGCCCTCGCCGGTGAGAAACTCGCCGGTAGAGATGTCGAGGAAACTGACACCACAGGCCGACTTGCCGAAGTGTACAGCGGCCAGGAAGTTGTTCTCCTTGTAGTTGAGCACATTGTCGGACATGGCCACACCGGGCGTTACCAGTTCGGTGATGCCCCGCTTCACCATCTTGTCCATCTCCGAGAGCCCCTTCTTGCCCTTCAGCATCTCCCGTTTCTTCTTGGGGTCCTCTAACTGGTCGCAGATGGCCACGCGCTTGCCGGCGCGGATGAGCTTGGGCAGGTAGGTGTCGAGCGCGTGATGGGGAAATCCGGCCATCTCGATGCTCGATGTGCCGGCGCTGTTGTTGCGCCGTGTGAGGGTGATGCCCAGTATGCGCGAGGCGGTAATGGCATCGTCGCAGTAAGTCTCGTAGAAGTCGCCACAGCGAAACAGCATCAGGGCCTCGGGGTGCTTGGCCTTGAGCGAGAAAAACTGCTTCATCATCGGGGTGAGCCCCTTGTCGTCCTTTGCCATGGCGTTACTTTACTATACAGCTTACGGGGTTACGCAGGCCCCTCATGTTGACCAGGAAGGCCTTGGCCGCGCCGAAACGCAGGAACATGTCGAGCCGCACGGGGACATGGTTGTCGTCGTCAGAGACATAGAAGTCCACGATGCGCTTATATTTACGGTCTTCCTTCTCCAGGTACGACAGCTTGAGGCAACGGTACTTCACGCCGTTGTCGGCCTTGATGTTGACCTTGCCGGCGTAGCGCAGCCGGGCAGGGGTGATGTGCCTGCCGTCAGCGATGGGGAAGTCTATCTCGTGGCCGTTCTTCCAGCCAGCAGGGTTGAAGGAGCGGGCACGCAGGAAGATGTTGAGCATGTCGTACACACAGTAGCTCACGTTGTTGGTGGCCCACAGGTGCTCGCCGCTGCTGGTTATCTGGTGCTGGCGCAGGTGTACCTTGTCATTGTTATAGCTGTAGAACACCTCGTCTACGCCGTAGCGCTTGCCCTCGCGGGCGCCCTTGCGGAAGTAGAGCGGCTCCATGTTGAGCGAGGAGTAGCAGAGCAGGGTATCGCGCAGCACGAACATCTGGTCTACGCGGTTGTTGCCCCTGGTGGTGAGGCTGGCACGGTAAGCCGGACGGCCGCGGTAGCTGCTCTGCACGGTGTACATAGAGGCCGTGCCGGCCTTGACCCATACAAACTGCCAGTTGTAGTAGAGGTTATAGGTAAGAAACTCGCCCGACTTGAAGGCGCTGTTGTGAAAAGTACACTGAGCCTGGGCTGCCGCTGCGGTGAGCAGGGCTGCCAGGAGCAGCAATGACCTTATCTTTTTCATTGTATTATCCTGTTTTAGGGGTTGATGTTATCGGGATAGGCTATGCCCATGTTCTTGGCGCGCTGGGCATTGCGGCCCTTGAGGTTGCGGCGGCGCTCGCTGCGCTGCTTGACGAGCGGGGCGGGCTTCTGGTTGTCCAGGCGCTGCTGGGTGGGGTTCCAGGCCTGGGTGACGTCCCACTTGGCGCGGCACTCTATCTGGCCGGGATAGTAGTACACCATCTCGGGCTGCCGGTCGGCATCGTAGTCGCCGGTGTCCCACTCGCCGTTGTCGTTGTCGTCTACTATCAGCCGCATGTAGTACTTGTCGGGCTTGACGTAGAAGAACTCGGCCGAGCCGGTCGACGTGCGTACCTGGCGCACCACCTCGTCCTGCGTATTGAGCAGCTGGCATATCACGGGGTGGCCCTCCATGCCCGTAAGGGTCATAAAGAGCGAGCTGTAGTCGTCGAGCGAGTGTACCTTGAAGCCCACCTTGACGGCGCCCGACTGCATGCCGTATATGTCGCAGAACGCCAGGCTGTCCATCTCCAGGCTGTACTCTATCTCGGGGCGCCACTCGCCCACTATCTCGTATGTGCGTGGCTGGTCGGGTACCTCGCGCAGCCTGAACCGCGACTGGTACCACGTGGTGTCTATCTTGGAGTAGAGGTGTATGAGCGCCGTGTCTACGCGCTGTAGCGGCGTGTCAAACTGTAGCCGTATGTTCTGGTCGGGGTCTATCTGCGAGAGCGAGCCTAAGTTCACCGGGAGTGTCTCGGCAGGCATCTGCTTCTCGTAGGGCTTGCCCTTGCGCTTGGCCTTGTCCTGGGCTTTCTGCCACTCGTCTATCTTCTTCTGCTTGTCCTTCATGCGCTTGGCGTAGGGCTGCTTGGACAGCAGCTCCAGGGTGTCGGTCTGCAACTGCAGGGTGCCTGTGGTGTCGGTCTGCAGGTACTGGACCTGCAGGCGCAGGGTGTCCTGGTTAACCAGGGCGGTGTCGCGTAGCCAGTAGTTGATGGTGTCGCGCTTGGCGTTAGGCTCAGCCATAAGCGACTGGCGCTCATCGAAGTTGAGGCCCTTGATGACGGGCAACTGGGGGTTGCCGTAGCTGAAGTAGAGGGTAAAGTGGTTGGCCGCGGAGCGGTCGGTCTTGACCAGGTAGCGGTCGGTAAGGGTGGTGGTAAAGGCTCTGAGCACGATGTCGTCGGGCAGGAAATGGGTGTACTTTACCGGGATGATAGAGTCGATGTGCAGCGAGTCGCGCCACACGGTGTCCTGCCGTATATCGTCCTTGAATGTGGGTGTGATGATGTCGTGGCTGAACGCCATCTTCTCACTCTTCTGGTTATAGATGAAGTTGCCGTCGGCATCCTGTAGCGCGTAGATGCGGTACTTGCCTGCGGCCACTCCCTTGATGACAAACCGGCCCGTGTCGTCGGTTCGGGCCACGCGCAGCATGGGCTGTGTGCGAAAGGCGCTGTCCTCCAGGTTGGCATACAGACCCACCAGGATGCCCTTGACGGGTTCCAGGTTCTGGGCCTCGATGACATGGCCGGCTATCTCCATCGTGTCGATGGCCGAGCCGGTAGAGAAACTGTAGGTGTAGTTTCCCAGCGGGTTGCCCTCGTTGTTGTCGGTTATGGCGTCCGAGAAGTCTATCGTATAGGTGATGTCGGGCTTCAGAGAGTCCTTCAGGGCCACTACGATGCGCTTGCCCTGGCTCTTAATCTCGGCCGCCTCTATCTGTGGGGGCGACACGATGACGTTCTCGGTGGCATTGTCTATCTTGATGTACTCGTCAAAGTTGATATACACCTTCTTGGCATGTACATTGACGGCCTTGTCGGCCGGCGAGGTAGACACGATGCGTGGCGGGGTCTCGTCGTACCATCCGCCGTCGGGCTGGCCCATACGGGCGCAGGCCGCCAGGAGCGTCACGACGGCCAGGCCGCACAGGGCGGCCACCGCGTGTCTGCTGGGACGATGATGGGTAGGGTTGTTCATTGCTGTATGTCCTGTTACCTTAGCACTCAGACGGGTTGCTGGCGGTTCATGTCCAGCAGTTCGTCTATATTCTTACGGCTGTTGCTCAGCCGGGGCACCTTGTGCTGGCCGCCCAACTTGCCCTTGGCCTTGAGCCAGTCGTTGAACAGGCCCTGGCGGGCCTCTATCACCTCGAGGTGCTGCAGGGTGATGTCGTGGAAGCGCTTGGCCTCGTAGTCGCTGTTGAGCTGCTGCAGGCGCTCGTCGAGCAGATGGGCGAAGTGCTCCAGGTTGTCGGGCTGGCGGCTGAACTCGATGAGCCACTGGTGGCGGCACTTGGCCCGGGCGTCCATATAGACCGGGGCGGCGGTGTACTCGCTTACCTGGGCTCCCGTCTGCTCGCAGGCGTAGGCCAGGCCCTTCTCGGCGTTGTCCATGATGAGCTCTTCGCCGAAGGCGTTGATGAAGTATTTGGTGCGGCCGGTAATGACAAACTTGTAGGGGCGCACGGAGGTAAACTGTACGGTGTCGCCGATAAGGTAGCGCCACAGTCCGCACGATGTAGAGATGAGCATGGCGTAGTTGCGGCCCACCTCGACACCGCTCAGGGGTACCACGGTGGGGTTGTCGGTGCCAAACTCGTCCATGGGCATGAACTCGTAGAACACGCCGTAGTCGAGCATCAGCAGCATGGAGTGGTCGGTGGGGTCGTTCTGGATGCCGAAAAATCCCTCGCTGGCGTTATAGGTCTCCATATAGTGCATGCCAGGCGAGGTGATGAGCTGCTGGTACTGCTGGCGATAGGGGGTAAAGGCGATGCCGCCGTGGAAGAACACTTCGAGATTGGGCCACACGTCGTTGATGTGCTGCTTGCCGCTCAGCTCGAGCACGCGTACCAGTACCGAGAGCATCCAGCTGGGCACGCCCGATATGTTGGTCACGTTCTTGCTCATCGTTTCGCGTGCTATGCGGTCGCGCTTCACCTCAAAGTCTGACAGCAGCGCGGTCTGCTTGCACGGCACGCGCACCAGGTTGGCCAGGGGGTTGATGTTCTCTATCAGGATGGCTGAGAGGTCGCCCACCAGCGAGCCAGACACGTTGTAGTTAGGCGAGTGGCTGCCTCCCAGGATCAGGGAGCGGCCGTCGAAGAGTCTGCTCTTCGGGTTGTTGGCCAGGTAGAGGGCCACCACGTCCTTGCCGCCCTGGTAGTGTATATTCTGAAGGCCCTCGTGCGACACGGGGATAAACTTGCTCTTGTCGTTGGTGGTTCCCGATGACTTGGCGTACCACTTTACCGTGCCCGGCCACAGCACGTCGGCCTCGCCGTGGCGCATGCGGTCTATATCGTCCTTCAGTTCTTCGTAAGTGTTTACTGGGATATTCGCGGCAAAGTCGGTATAGTCCTTCATAGTGGCAAACAGGTGTTTGCGGCCATACTCTGTGTTCTTTCCCCTGTTTATCAGATAGGCAAGTACCCGTTGCTGCAGCGCCTCGGCATCTGTAAAATGGTGTTCCAGACTCTTCTGCCGTGGCAGAAACGCTTTGCCAACAATACTGGTCAAACTCATGTGTATACTATTACCAATTTATCATACAAAGGTAACTTAATCTTTCAGAAAATCATACTAATTTACTAATTTTAACCCACTCTGTGCCCAAAAAGGTAACGGGCGTTTTGCCACGGCTTTTCGCTGGTTATGGGCATGGGGCGATGGCTGATGGGGCGATGGCCGTCCTGACGGGTGGAGCGCTGCGGGTGGGGTGGGAGAGGGTGAGTATATAGATTTTAGCCCGGCAGATGGTGGTATCTGCCGGGCTAAAATGATGCTTGTGGGGCCATGGTGGCGTCGTTACTGATCGCCGAAAGCCTGCGACTCTGCGGCGGCTATTATCTCTTCGCGGCTCATGGCGCGGGCGGTGATGTGGCTCAGGTCGAACTCATCGGCCTCCTTCGCCTTGCCCTCGGGCTTGTCGGTCTTGATGTCCTCGCGCTCCTCGGGCTTGTTGTGCTCTATCACCTCAGATAGTCCGTCGGGCAGGTCGCGCTTAGCCTTCTTGCGGTTGGCGGCAGGCTCTTTGGTCATGGTTCCCTCGATGATAAAGTCGGTCTTGGCCTCGGTGTCGGGAACCGTCAGCACGGGTTCCTCCTCCATCTTGGTGCGGTTGGTCTTGGCGGCGAACACCTCGTCGATAAACTGTGGCTCGCGGCGCAGCCGCTGCAGGGTGAGCTTCGAGGCCATCTGCTGGCTCTCCTTCTTACTGTAGCCCTGGGCGTTGCATCCCTTGACCCCCTCTAACACCACTCGGTAATCGAAGATGGGGCTTCCGTTGCCGTCCACTTTCTGTTTGAGCAGCTCGAAGTTTACCTTGACGCGGTTTTTCTGGCTCCACTCCAAGAGTTTGCTCTTGAAGTTGACCTCCTTGTATGCCAACTTGTCGATATTGATCATTTTAGACAGGATACGCTGCTGCATAAAGCGCATGCAGGCATCGTAGCCACGGTCGAGGTAGATGGCGCCAACCAGGGCTTCGAAGGCGTTTCCGCCCAGGTAGCTGTTGTGCGACGAGCTGTGCCCGTTGGACAGGATGAGCTGGTCTATGCCCATCTCCTGAGACAGCTTGTTGAGCGTGTCGCGCTGTACCAGCTTGGAGCGGGTATTGGTAAGAAATCCCTCGCGCTTGCCGGGGAAGTGGTGGTACACTATATCGCCAACGATGGCGTCCAGGATGGCGTCGCCAAGAAACTCAAGCCGCTCGTTGTTCACGGGCTTGCCTTTTTTGTTACGGTGCATGATGCTCTTGTGCATCAGGGCCATCTTGTAGTAACTAATGTCGTTGGGGTAGAAACCTATAATCTGGTATAAAGACAAATAAAGCTCTTTGTCCTTACGGAAAGAGAGCTTTATTCGGTCTATAATGTTATTCAGCATATTTCTTGAAAATAACGCAGGCGTTATGGCCGCCAAATCCGAACGTGTTGCTCAGAGCGGCACGCACTTCGCGCTTCTGCGCCTTGTTGAACGTGAAGTTAAGTGTATAGTCGAGTTCCGGGTCCTCATCACCCTCTTCGTGGTTGATGGTGGGGGGTACTATATCATTTACCACGCTCAGCACACAGGCCATGGCCTCTACGGCACCGGCGGCACCCAGCAGGTGGCCCGTCATCGACTTGGTCGACGAGATGTTCAGCTTGTAAGCGGCATCGCCGAATACGTCCTTAATGGCCTTGGCCTCCGAAATATCGCCAACGTGTGTAGACGTGCCGTGTACATTGATGTAGTCAATGTCCTCGGGCTTCAGTCCGGCGTCATCGAGAGCAGCTTGCATTACCAGCTTCGCGCCCAGTCCTTCTGGATGTGAGGCGGTGATGTGATAAGCGTCTGCACTCTCGCCCTCGCCTACCATCTCGGCATAGATCTTTGCGCCACGTGCCTTGGCGTGCTCCAGCTCCTCAAGGATGAGACAGCCGGCACCCTCGCCCATGACAAATCCGTCGCGGCTTGCGCTGAAGGGGCGCGAGGCGTGCTCGGGGTCGTCGTTGCGGGTAGAAAGGGCCTTCATGGCGTTGAAGCCGCCTACGCCGCAGGCGCAGATAGCGCTCTCGGCACCACCACTTACTATCATGTCGGCCTTACCCAGACGGATGAGGTTGAAGGCGTCGGCGAGCGCGTTGCTCGACGAGGCGCAGGCTGATGTAGTGGTATAGTTGGGGCCGTGGAAGCCGAAGTGGATAGAGATGTGGCCAGAAGCGATGTCGGCTATCATCTTGGGGATGAAGAAAGGATTGAACTTAGGGCCTGCCTCCTTGTGCTGGCCGTAGTAAGTTACCTCGTCCTCAAAAGTCTTGATGCCGCCGATACCCACGCCGAAGACCACGCCGATACGGTTCTTGTCAGCATGCTCCAGGTCAAGCCCCGAGTCCTTTACGCCCTGCATGGCGGCGATAAGAGCCAACTGGGTGTAACGGTCCAGCTTACGGGCCTCCTTGCGGTCTATCCAATCATTGATGTTGAGACCCTTGACCTCGCAAGCAAACTGGGTTTTGAACAGAGATGCGTCAAACTGTGTAATAGGTGCGGCGCCGCTCTTGCCTTCCAGCATGGCACTCCATGTCTCCTCCGGGCTGTTGCCCAGCGGCGTAACGGCACCAAGACCTGTTACTACTACTCTCTTTAATTCCATTTATTTTGCGTTCTCCTCGATGTAGCTAATAGCGTCGCCTACAGTCTGGATAGTCTCAGCCTTGTCGTCAGGAATAGAGATGCCAAATTCTTTCTCAAACTCCATAATCAGTTCTACGGTATCAAGAGAATCAGCACCGAGATCATTGGTGAAGCTTGCTTCGGGCTTTACTTCAGCCTCATCAACACCGAGTTTGTCTACGATAATTGCCTTTACTTTGCTTTCAATTTCTGACATAATTGTAATTTTTAATTGTTTAAAATTCGATTTCAGTAAAATTCTGGCTGCAAAGGAACGAATTTTTATTCATTCTGGCAAATTTTTTCTGATAAAAACGACTTTAATATGCACACTCACCCTATATCTGTGCATTATTCTGGCATTTCTGCTGATAATTAGCTATCTTGTAAATGGGGCTGTCGGCATAGCCATCCATTATACGGGGGATGTGGGGGATGTGGGCAGTCTGGCCGGTATGAAAAAAAATATGTCATTTTGCTTTGCACTGTCTCTAATTTGCACTACCTTTGTCGTGGTGAGCGCTGCCCGGGTGTCGGTAACCTGCATCGGGGCACTGGCGTGTATCGCTGCCTTTATATACATTATTAAATATATAGTGCAGCGGCCCCGCAGGGAGTGGGGCCCGCTAACAAATAATTTTAACAAGTAACACAACGACTAAAAACATGGCTTCTTTTACTGAACAGTGTAATCGCATATTCAACCAGGCCATCTGCGATTATCACATCAAGAACGATGTCGATACCCCTATTAACAACCCGTACGACAGAGACTCTGTCGAGAACCGCCTGTACCTGAAGTGCTGGATAGACACGGTGCAGTGGCATCTTGAGGACATCATACGCGACCCGCACATTGACCCCCTGGAGGCCCTGCAGCTCAAGCGGCGCATAGACCGTAGCAACCAGGACCGTACCGACCTGGTGGAGCAGATAGACTCTTACTTCCGCCAAAAATACTCTGACGTGCGTGTGCAGCCCGATGCCACCATCAACACGGAGAGCCCTGCCTGGGCGGTTGACCGCCTGAGTATCCTGGCTCTTAAAATCTACCACATGCGCGAGCAGGCCGAGCGTGCCGATGCCGATGCCGACCACCGCGCCAAGTGCCAGTCCAAGCTCAACGTGCTGCTCGAACAGCAGGTAGACCTTGGCACCGCCATCGACCAGTTGCTCGACGACATAGCTGCCGGCCGCAAGTACATGAAGGTGTACCGCCAGATGAAGATGTACAACGACCCCTCGACCAACCCTGTTCTATACGGAAAGAAGTGAAGACCGACCATATCCTTATCATCCGTTTCTCGGCCATGGGCGACGTGGCGATGACGGTGCCCGTGGTCTACTCGCTGGCCATGCAGTACCCCCATCTGCGTATCACCGTGCTGAGCAAGCCCTTCGCGCGGGCCTTCTATGAAGACCTGGCGCCCAATGTGGGGTTCATGGGTGTGTCGGCCGACGAGATGGGCAACGTCAGGGGGCTCAACGAGCTCTACCGCAGGCTCACGGCCAAGAAGTTTACGGCCATAGCCGACTTTCACGACGTGCTCAGGTCCAAGTACCTGCGGCTCAGGTTCAATATGGGCCAGTTCAGGGTAGAGCACATCGACAAGCACCGCAAGGGCAAGCGCCTGCTGGTGAGCCAGCAGGCCAAGCAGCTCGTCCAGCAGCCCACGTCGTTTCAGAACTATGCCGACGTGCTGGCCCGCTTAGGCTATCCCGTCACGATGAGCTTCGGCTCGCTCTTCGGGCCCAGGGGAGGCGACCTGTCGCAGCTCAGCACGGCCATTGGCACCAAGGAGGCCGGCAGCCAGTGGATAGGCATAGCTCCCTTTGCCGCCCACAGGGGCAAGGTGTACCCTATAGCCCACATGCGCCGCGTGATAGAGCTCCTTACCCAGGGCCATGCGGCCCGCCGCCTGTTCCTCTTCGGAGGTGGAAGCGAGGAGAGGGCCATGCTCGACGACATAGCCAGCGCCAATCCGCAGTGTGTCAATGCCTCGGCCATGCTGAGCGGCCTTGGCCAGGAGCTCATACTGATGAGCCATCTCGACGCGATGCTCTCGATGGACTCGGCCAACATGCACCTGGCCTCGCTTGTGGGCACGCCGGTGGTGAGCGTGTGGGGCGCCACCCACCCGTATGCAGGGTTCATGGGATGGCATCAGCCGGCCGACAGCGCCGTACAGGTAGACCTGCCCTGCCGTCCCTGCTCCATCTATGGCAACCGCCCCTGTCTGCGTGGCGACTATGCCTGTATGAACAACATCCGCCCCGAGGATATAGTCCGTAAGATAGAGGCTGTATGCCACGACCATAATCATGCCTGATGCAGATGCCTGGTCATGGGCGATTTCCGGCACAAGGAGGCAAGCCTGTAAAATCAGTCAATGGTTTTACAGGCTTGCCTTTTATAGTCTCTGTATGTCTGAATACCGATCTCCACGTTTCTGATGATGGTTCCCAGCTCGCTAATGACGGCTCCGGGAAGCCAGAATACCAGTCTATGTTCTCAAAGCGGTCAATGCCATGGTTTGCCGAAAGCTGTTTCATGGTCTTCCGAATACTTCCGGCCTGTAA
>ERZ808240.4534-NODE-4534-length-12189-cov-4.653206_pt1 | contig 12189 bp, 13 predicted proteins | sample MGYA00521084_ERZ808240 | MGnify/ENA primary metagenome ERZ808240 (study PRJEB31516, sample SAMN03275571) | gut metagenome | biome: mammalia-associated habitat; material: feces | host: Papio cynocephalus | place: Kenya | collected 2012-08-06 ... | reverse complement strand
TTTACACCGCAACGACTGTTTTTACACCGCAAGGGCACACTTTTTAATTATTTCTTGGCTTTGTATCAAACTCGGTATGATTATTTCAATGTTCCTGCTGATTTTGATACAATAGAAAAAGCCTTTTCCGGGGTCAAAACCGCCGAAAAAAGCATAAAACAAGGGCTTTCGAGGTCAAATACCGACTTCGAAAGCCCCTGTTTGCTTTATTCAGTTATGGATTCCTGCCGTTCCAAAGTCCGGCGACGCAGAGGAGTTTAGACCTTGCGGTGTACGGATTTCGGAATAATTAAAAGGTACGGCAAAAATAAAAGGTTCAATCTGTTTCAAGGAGTTCTCTCAGGGTTTTCCCATCAGCGTCTTTCCAGAGTGCATTTCCACTTAATGAAGCTCCGCCAACAAAGCCAGCTGCTGATGAAGGACTTGAAAGAAGCACATCAGCCGTTAAATCGCCTTTACTATCAATCTTATCCTCATATTTCTTGCGATCCTTTATTGTTCTTTCAGGGCAGCTTTTGGTCATGGTAGGATTGATGGTACTACCTTTCAGCACAACAAACCCCTCGCTTGTTCTTTTCCCGGATGCCGCCCCTTTTCCATATTCCATGTATAGAACAGGCTCTGTGTCGGCTGATTCTGTAGAAGGTATATACGGCTCAAATACCTTATGTCCAAGAGTGCCCATCACAATTTTTGCATAGTCGATAAACTCTTCAAGTTCACTTTCTGTCTCCTCGGTTATATTCCCAGGATTGGGGTCATTTCCGTTTTTAACAACGTAGCGACCGGCTTCTATCGCCATATTACAGAAACGATTTTCAAGATAACTTATCTCCGTTGGTCCGAAAGAGTTATTTGTCGTAGTGAACATGACCGCCTCCGTCCAATAGTCAATGGAGTTATGCGCCTCCTGCACCCGCAGAAGAAGACCTTTTCCATTTTTGCGCACTCCGGCCTGACCTATATACACAACCGCATTATCCGTCTTATCAGTGCCGAATAGGAAATACACGCCGCTCTGTTTGAGAATATCCAAATCTTTACACCTGTCCAAAGCGGTACGAGGAATTTTATATGCGATTCCGGTCCAATTGGCAAGGGAGCATTTAATCCTGCCGCTCGGCTCTCCATCCATCAAAAAAAGTTTTAATGTTTTACTTCTTGGCATGGTGCTTCCCTCCTTATCCCGTCACTTTCCAATTAATGCTGCAAACTCCGAATCAAACTCCTTCATGCGGTTTTCCTGATTAAAGAAGTGGAGTCCCCAAATTTTATAGTCATTGTCATCTACGAAAATAGTAGTTGGTACAGCCTCTGCCTTTAACTGGAGCAGGAATTTTTCTTTCCATGCATCCTTTTCGAGGAGTTGTGTACCCTTCGGCTCAATAAAAATCTGGAGCTGCTCAAATCCGTCCATTTTATTCTTTTGCAGGAAGAGAACATAGTCAGGTTCAAAACGCTCGCCGTCCTCAAACGAATAAATGTGGAATTCACGCTCATTTCTGACAAGAAAAATGCGATCATAAATCTTTCTCAAGTCAGCAACATATCCTCGGAAGTAAGCAACAAAGGCTTTCTCCTCTGATGTGCCGTAGTTATCGGTATATACGAACCAGTCCTCCGCAGAGAGATCAATTTTCCAATCGTTTTTCACAGATGGATCATTTTGCGAGATACCAATTCCACCATCGTGTGGATCAGTATAATTGACGGTCTTGTTACGGAAGACATCCCTGATGTTTCTTGCCCTAAATGTTTTCGTGCCTCTGTAGGTTTCTTCGATGCCTGAAATAGCTTCGCCGTCGAATTCCTCATCGACGTCCGACGCATCCGTTACAGGGGGGTCCAGAGTGAGCGTGCCGGTGTTTCTCCCGTGAAGGGCGCAGGAAAAAAGAATCTCCCTCGTAACGGCGGCAAAGTACCGGTTTTGGATGTATTCTTCTCCATGGTTTTTCTTGATACCGTCGAACAGTTCCTGCATTTGCCGCATAGCGGCGTATTCGTGCTTGCACGCGCCTGCGCAATAGCAGGAGCAGGTCAGTGAACGGATCATGCCATCGGAAAACTCGAACTCCACGTCGTACGGCTTCGTTCCCTCGACGAGCGCGTAGCCCTTCGTACCGTCCAGACAGAGATAACGCACCCGATTCTCCGCGTAATACGAACACCCGCGCCCGGCGGTTGCCGCATCGATCCGCATTCCATTCAGGTTGTCCAACGAAAAACCGCTTTCATCCGATCCGGACACGTACTCTGCATCGGGCTTTGGCGGCGCTTTGAACCAGCTTACCACCTTTTCGCGCGGAAGCGCAGTGCGGTCGAAGGTCAGAAAATGCGACCCGGCAAGGTAAAACCGCCCGGAAACCGTGGTATCCACCACGGCGATCACACGCTTATAATCCGCCAGATCAATGCGGAAGTTGTAATTTACCTCTTCGACGCGCCCGAGCTTTCCTTCAAGTTTTCCGTCTACATATACGATATCGCCGTATCGGAGATCAAACCGGTCGTTATAATAGGCAAGCGTCATGTTTCTTTGCGGAAAATGCACCCGGACTACCGACCGCCGCGGCAGTCTCTCCTCCGGAGCAGCGAAAGCCGGTGCCGGTACCGGGGCCGCCTCCGGCTCTTCCTCCGAAGCCGTAAAGCCGATCTTGAATGTCATGTTTTTCATCCTTCCTTTTCTATCTCATTTTATTGTTTCTTTCTGGTATCATCCTATTGCATGGTGTGTCCTATAAAACGGACTCCCGCAAAAATGTAAAATATACTTGACATTTTGTTTCGCCGTGCTATACTGCTCAATGTAAAGCAGGCTTTACTTTTTGCGTTGAGGTGACCCGATGAAGAACCGTATTGAAGAGAAGCGGAAAGCGCAGGGCATGACGCAGCAGCAGCTTGCGGCGCTGCTCGGCGTTTCGCGCCAGACGATCATTTCGCTGGAGAGCGGAAAGTACAACCCCTCGATATTACTGGCGCACAGGATCGCGCAGACGTTTGGGGTGCACATTGAGGACATTTTCTTATTTGAGGAGGATAACACATGAAGCTCAAGGAGCAAAAGAAGCTCGGTATTTTATATCTCGTTCTCGGCGCGGTGCTGTTTCTCATCGGACTGCTGACGGACGCCGGCGAAAAATTGAACTGGCTTTCCTTGTTCGGCAGTGCCATTGCCGTTGTCGGCGCGGCGCGGCTGCTGCGCGTGTACCGGCTCACCCACGACCCGGACAAAGCGGCAGACTACGACGCCTCGCTGAAGGACGAGCGCACGTCGTATGTGGCAAACAAGGCGCGTTCTATGGCGCTTTACATCTGCATTTATGTGCAGTTCGCCACAGCTCTCGCCGCTATTTTGATCTTTAAACAAACGCTGATCGGACAGGTGCTCTGCGCGCTCACGTGCGTGCAGTCGCACGTCTATACCGGCTGTTTCTGGTACTACAACCGTAAATACTGAAAGGAGATACCATGAACGCATTGGAAATCAAGGATCTATCCAAATCCTTCGGCAGCTTTTCGCTGCAAAATCTGTCGCTGACCGTGCCGATGGGCTCGGCGCTCGGTCTCATCAGCGAAAACGGCGCGGGCAAGTCCACGACGATCTCACTCATTCTCGGGCAGCTTCGGCGCAATAGCGGAGAGATCCGCATTCTCGGATAGAACACAGACGGCGACAACGTCTCCGTCCGCGAGGCCATCGGCGTTGTATTTGACGAGAGCTGCTTCCCGGACGGGCTGAACGCCCGGCAGGTGGATAAAGTGGAACGCTTCCTCTATAAAAACTGGGACAGCGGCACATTTTATGAGCATATCCGGCGCTTTGATCTGCCGGAAACGAAGCCATTCAAGGAATATTCCCGCGGAATGAAAATGAAGCTCGTGCTTGCCGTGGCGCTCTCGCACAAAGCAAAGCTCCTGCTGCTCGACGAGGCGACCGGCGGGCTTGACCCGCTCGCCCGCGACGAGCTGATCGGAGAGTTCTCCCGCTTTATCTCAGACGGCGAGCACGCAATACTTCTCTCCTCGCATATCGTGAGCGATATAGAAAAGCTCTGCGACCGCATGGCGTTTCTGCTGCTGTCCGGTCTTTTCGCATAAGACAAACGGACGCATCTGTTGTTGAATTTTCCGCGCTGCTCCTGTATGATAGAGTAAAGAAATTTATCCTTCCGCGGAGAAGCCCATGAAGAACTTTTTCAAAGTCGTATTTTCCCGCGCGGTGTTCACCGGCGCATTCATTGCGCTGCAGTTTGCCGCCATCTACCTTGCCATTACCCGGTTCAACGAGCACTTCGCTCTCTTTTACGGCATCTGCCTTGTGCTCTCCGCCGTCGTTGTGGTCTGTATCGTCAGCCGGGACGGAAACCCCGCATATAAGATCGCATGGATCATCCCGATCCTCGGTCTGCCGGTGTTCGGCGTACTGCTCTATCTCGTATTTGGGAAAAACCAGCTCTCGCCGAAGGAAAAGGCGCGGATGTCGTCCGTGGCCGAGCAGTACGAAAAGGCGATGCGCAGCGTTCCGGCGGCGGAGCCGGCGCTATCTGAGCACACAGACGCGAAGCGCGTTTCCGACTATCTGCACCGCATCGCCGATACGCCGGTATTCACGCACACGGAAACAACGTATCTTCCGGTCGGCGAGGCATATCTGGAAGCGCTTCTGGCAGAGCTGGAAAAAGCGGAAAAATTCATTTTCATGGAGTACTACATCATTGCGCCCGGCCAGATGTGGGACGCCATCCATGAGGTGCTGCGCCGCAAGGCAGAGAACGGCGTGGACGTGCGCGTGATGTACGACGATTTCGGTTGCATGTACAAGCTGCCGGAAGGCTATGAGGACACACTCGAAGCCGAGGGCATCCGCTGCTGCGTATTCAACCGGTTTATCCCCATTCTCTCGCCGCGGTTCAACAACCGCGACCACCGCAAAATCTGCGTGATTGACGGGAATGTCGGCTTTACGGGCGGGATCAACTTCTCCGACGCTTATATCAACGTGGTGCAGCGCTGCGGCCACTGGCTCGATGCTGGCGTCATGCTGCGCGGCGGGGGTGTGTACGCTCTCACCGCAATGTTTCTCTCCATGTGGGACTACACCCGCGGCGTGACGGAGGATTTCACCCGGTACGCGCCGGACGCGGCGCTCTGCGAGAGCATCGCCGCCCCCGGCTGGGTGCAGCCGTTCGGCGACACGCCGCTCGACAATGAGCCGGTCGGCGAAACGGTGTACATGCATCTCATCAACCGCGCCAAGGACTACGTGTACATCAACACCCCCTATCTCATCATCGATAACGAGATGATCACCGCGCTGACTGCCGCGGCCAAGTCCGGCGTGGATGTTCGCATCGTCACCCCCGCGATCAGCGACAGCGCTCTCGTACACGAAATGACCCGCTCCTACTACGAAACGCTTATTCTCGCCGGCGTGAAGATCTATGAGTACACCCCCGGCATGGTGCACGCAAAAACCTTCATCGCGGACGACCGCAGCGCTGTGGTCGGGACGATCAATCTCGATTACCGCAGCCTGTATCTCCACTTTGAGTGCGGCGTGTGGATGTATGAGACTCCGGCCATTGCCGACATGAAGGCGGAGTACCTTGCCGAGCTTGAAAAGAGCGTTCCCATCACGGAGGAACGGTGTTTGCAGCAGCGCCGCGGGCGGCGGCTGATCCGCGCCGTGCTGCGCACGCTCGCGCCGCTGTTTTAAAAGAATTGCTTCCGATTTATCCGGCTGTCCGACGGGCAACCGGATTCTTTTTATTCTGTGAAAATCGCTCTTGCAATGCGTGCTGTCGGTTGGTATACTGACTTGTCCGAAAATAGAAACGGGAAAGGAATAAGCGTTTATCATGTGGTTCTGGTTCGCACTCATTGCTCTTCTCTGTTGGAGCGGCTCCGATCTTTTCTCCAAGATCGGCTGTCAGGACGGCAGCGACAAATACAGCCATCTCAAAATGGTCATGGCCGTCGGCCTCGTTATGGGTCTGCACGCCGCCTATGAGGTCTTCATCGGGAAGGTCGGCATCACGTGGGAGATCATTCTCATGTATCTCCCCGTCTCGATGCTCTACATTCTCTCCATGGCCATCGGGTACGTTGGTCTCCGGTACATAGAGCTTTCCATCTCCTCCCCGATCTGCAACAGCTCCGGCGCTCTTGTGGCCGTGCTCACGCTCATCACCGTCGGCGTCGGCGACGATCTGCCGCCCCTCGCACTCGTGGCCGTGGCGCTCGTATGCATCGGCGTGATCGCGCTCGGCATCACGGAGTCCAACGAGGATGAGGAGCTGCGCCGCGCCCGGCAGGACGAGTCCAACCGGCATTACGCCAAAAGCTGGCTCGCCATCGCGCTGCCGGTGATCTACTGCCTGCTCGACGCGCTCGGCACCTTTGCCGACAGCCGCGTGCTCGAAAAGCTCGGCGAAGAGCTGGCAGACGCCTGCAACGTTGCCTATGAACTCACCTTCCTCATGATGGGCATCGCGTGCGCGGTCTATGTCCTCGGCATCAAGAAGCAGCGTCTCATCCCCAAGCAGGAGGGGCCGAAGTATCTCGGCGCCGTGTGCGAGACGATCGGCCAGTTCTTCTATATCTACGCGCTGGCCGACACCGAGCATGTTGCCTTCGCCGCGCCGATCATCTCGTCCTACTGCGTGGCGAGCGTCATCTGGGGGCGCATCTTCCTCAAAGAAAAGCTCTCCAAAAAGCACTACGCCTGCATCGCGCTCGTCGTGGCAGGCATCGTCATCATGGGTATTCTTGATATTTAATCCCCTCGCTTTGATAAACAATGCCGGAACGGATTCGTCCCGGCATTGTTTTTTTGTGAAAAACGTCAGTTGCTTTGTCCATTTAAAGTGCTATAATGCGAAGCATAAGAGAAAGGCGATCGGCCTTATATAAAAGGAGTCAAACACCATGAAAAAAGCACTTGTCCTTCTTCTCGCGCTGGCGATGGTACTCTCCCTCGCCGCCTGCGGAAGCGCACCGGCTGCCACGCCCGCCGAAGAACCCGCTGCCGCGCCCACCGCGGTGGAAGGTGAAGTTTATACCGTCGGCATCTGCCAGCTCGTGCAGCATGTCGCGCTCGACGCCGCCACGCAGGGCTTCAAGGATGCGCTGACCGAAGCTCTCGGCGATAAGGTCCAATTTGTGGAGCAGAACGCCGCCAACGACATTCCGACCTGCGCCACGATCGTCAACGGCTTTGTTTCCGACGGCGTGGATCTCATTCTTGCGAACGCCACCCCGGCGCTGCAGGCCGCCGTCGCTGCAACGGACTCCATCCCCATCCTCGGCACCGCGGTCACCGAATACGGCGTCGCGCTGGATATCAAAGACTTTAACGGCACCGTGGGCGGCAACGTCTCCGGTACGTCCGATCTCGCCCCGCTCGATCAGCAGGCCGCGATGATCCTGGAGCTCTTTCCGGACGCGAAGAAGGTCGGCATTCTCTACTGCTCCGCCGAGCCGAACTCCGTGTACCAGTCCGACGTGGTGAAGGCCGAGCTTGAAAAGTCCGGCGTCGCCGTTTCGGTGTACACCTTTGCCGACTCCAACGATGTTGCCGCCGTGACCGCGACCGCATGCGATGAAAACGACGTGCTCTACATTCCGACCGACAACACCGCCGCGAGCTGCACCGAGGCCATCAACAACGTGGCTGAGCCCGCCGGTGTGCCCATCATCGCCGGTGAAGAGGGCATCTGCTCCGGCTGCGGCGTCGCCACTCTCTCGATCAGCTACTACGATCTCGGCGTCACGACCGGCAAGATGGCCGCAAAGATCCTGACGGGTGAATCGAATATCTCCGAAATGCCCATCGAGTACTACCCCGATCCCGTGAAGAAGTACAATCCCACGATCTGCAAGGCGCTCGGCATCACGGTTCCGGAGGATTACGTCGCGATCGGCTGATCTTCGATGATATTAAGAAATAGAGCGGCAGATCGCCGCGAAACATAAAGGACGGACAAAACCATGGGTGCTTACTTCGCTTCCTTGAATTTTGCCAGTCTGCCCGCAAGAATGCCCTCCGCCATCGCGCAGGGCATTCTTTGGGGTTTGATGGCATTGGGCGTATACATTACCTTCCGGCTGCTGGACGTGGCCGATCTGAGCGTGGACGGCAGCTTTGCGACCGGCGGCGCCGTTACCGTTATGCTGATCATTGCCGGGTGGCCCGCGTGGGCGGCGCTGCTCGCAGCGCTGCTCGTCGGCGTACTGGCCGGGCTCTGCACGGGGCTGCTGCATACAAAACTCGGTATCCCCGCCATTCTCGCCGGTATCCTCACGCAGTTCGCGCTCTATTCCGTAAATCTGCGCATCATGGGCATGAAGGCGAACCAGACGGCAAGCCTCAAGACCTACGGCATGTTCTGGGAAACCGGCGGCAAGGGTTTCCTCGTCTCTTCGCGCTATGTGCCGCAGGCGATCGGTGTCGGCTTTCTGCTCGCAGCGGTGCTCATTGCGCTGCTCTACTGGTACTTCGGCACCGAGCAGGGCTCTGCGCTGCGCGCGACCGGCTCCAACCCCGCCATGAGCCGCGCGCAGGGCATCAACATTGACCGGATGAAGGTCATCGGACTTGCTCTCTCGAATGGCGTTGTGGCGCTCTCCGGCGGGCTGATGACGCAGTTCCAGGGCACGGCGGATGTCAACATGGGCCGCGGCGCGATCGTCATCGGCCTTGCCTCCATCGTCATCGGCGAGGTATTCTGCGAGGCGATCTTCAAAAAAGGCTGCAACTTTTCCGTGAAGCTGCTCTTCATCGTGCTCGGCGGCGTGCTTTACTACATGGTCATGACGCTCATTCTCTGGCTGCGTCTCGACCCGAACGATCTCAAACTCTTCACGGCGCTGATCGTGGCGCTGTTCCTCGCGGTGCCATATCTGCAAAAGCAGTCCAAAAGCTCGTTCAGCCGGGCAAAAAAGCGCGGACAGAAGGAGGCGATTGGACAATGATGCTCGATGTAAACCACGTATATAAGACGTTCCACCCCGGCACGATCAACGAGCGCCGGGCGCTCGCGGGCGTTGATCTGCATCTTGAAGAGGGCGATTTCGTCACCGTGATCGGCGGCAACGGCGCGGGCAAGTCTACGCTTCTGAACGCCGTGGCGGGCGTATGGCCCGTGGACGGCGGCTCGATCGTCATTGACGGGAACGACATCACCGGTCTCCCGGACTATAAGCGCGCGCCGTTCATCGGGCGTGTCTTCCAGGACCCGATGATGGGCACCGCCCCGGATATGCAGCTTGAAGAAAACCTCGCTCTCGCCTACCGGCGCGGCAAAAAGCTCGGGCTTCGCTGGCACATCAACCGCGAGGAGCGCGATATGTACCGCGACAAGCTCCGCGAGCTGAATCTCGGTCTGGAGGACCGGCTGACAACGAAGGTCGGTCTGCTCTCTGGCGGACAGCGGCAGGCGGTAACGCTGCTGATGGCGTCGCTCCAAAAGCCGCGGCTGCTGCTGCTTGACGAGCACACCGCCGCGCTCGACCCTGCGACGGCGGCAAAGGTGCTTGAGCTCTCCGACCGCATCGTGCAGGAAAACGGTCTCACGACCATGATGATCACCCACAACATGAAGGACGCCATCCGCCACGGGAACCGGCTCATTATGATGGACAAGGGAGAGATCATCTTCGACTGCCGCGGCGAGGAGAAAGCGAAGCTGACCGTGGAAGAACTGCTCGAAAAATTCGCGCAGATCTCCGGCAGCACGCTGGATAGTGACCGCGCATTGCTTAACTAACAAAAAGCTGCCGGAGGGAAATTCCCTCCGGCAGTTTTCAGCCTCGCAGAGTTTGCGCCCGCAGGTGCAAAGTAAGTTAAAAACATTTTTGCCGGCGGCGTGTACGTCGGCAAAAATACTTCTCGGCTCGCAAACGTGCGAGCGATAGCGAGTGCGCTGCGGCGAGCCGTAAATCTCTCAAACGAACCTCTCAACGAAGTGGGGTTCGTTTGAAGTGTTTTACCACATCTGGCACACGAAGCCGACGTTGTCGCCATAGAAGGCATAGAAGTCGAGCAGCGGATTCTCGCGGCTGTCGTTATAGTACCAGCCGTCCTCACGCCGCCACATCATAAGATAGTTCTCCGGGGCATTGTCGCCGATGTCGATACCGGACGGTTCGCCCTCATCCCAGCGGAAGAAGGTGATGAGCTCGCCCTCGGTATCACGCCAATTGCCGTCCGCTTGACGCTCCGCACCAAGCCAGACATAGTTGCATTTGGCACTCGTGCACACGCGGACGATCTCGTTATACTCGTCCTCCGTCATGGGCACCGCCAGCGTGCCGCCGAGCTCCTCGCAGCGCTGCTGCGCCTGTGTCCAGCTCACGTTTTCGGCATAGACGACGTAGCGCGGGCCCTTCGGTGTGGGCGAAGGCGTCGGATCCGGCGTGGCGGTCGGCGTCGGGGTGGGTATCTGCGTCGGTTCGGGCGTTGGCGTTATCTGCGCCGGCGGCTCGGGATCACCGCTCGCCGTGCCGCTGGCATATGCCACAACGACCGCACCGACAACGACGATCGCGGCAAGCAGCGCCCAGAGCCAGCGGAAGCTCTTCCGCCGCTGCGGACGCCGTCCGGCGGGGATCTCCCCGTCGTCGTAATATGTACGGCCTCTTCCCTGCCCGTCGCGCCGATCGATCGCCGGAGCGTCCGCCGATCGCATCAGAAGGCCCGACATGGCAAGGGAAATGTCCACCGCCGATCCGGCGGCATCGCATCCGCCGAGCGCGTCCTTCAGCTCCTGCACATCGTGCCAGCGCTCTTCGATGCGGAACGCCAGAGCGCGCAGAATGATGCCGGCCAGTTCGGCGTCTGCGCTCGCGGGCGGCTGGATCTCCTCGTTGCTCATGCGCTTTTGCAGTGCACTGGCCCGGGCGTTCGGCGTGATCGCGCCGGATACCGGCCAGAACGGGAGGCGACCGTAGTTATACAGAGAATAGAGGATCAGTCCGATGGAATACACGTCCGCCGTCGGGGTGCGGATGCCGTCCCAGAACAGCTCCGGCGCCATATATTCCAGCTCCTGCGGCGTAAACTCGCCGACCGTGTGCTGGAGCGTCCCGCCGAGATAGGCCTTGTCGCCGCGGACGGAGATATTGTCCGGACGGATGCCGCCGTGGAAATGGTCCCGGCCGACGCTGTAGAGCACCGCGTCGCAAAGCGAAATGGCAAGGCCGACGCCGCCGAGACCGTCCGCCTTGGGACTCTCCGCCTTCTTCTCCGCAGCAGGCGCTTTCTCCGGCGTTTCCGCAGCCGGCTTATCCTCACTGGCAGACTTCTCCGATTCCGGCGTTTCCTCTTTCGGCGTTTCCGCTGTCTCCGTCGCCTTTTCCTCTTTCATCGCTTCCTCCGGTGCGGTGGTCTCTTCCGCCGCCGGGATATCCGCATCCGCTGCCGTTTCCGGCGCGGCATCGTTCTGCGCAGAAGCGGGCTGCGGTCTTTCTTCGGGCAGACCCATATCTTTTTCGTTGTCCGTCATGCTATCCCTTCCCGCATTTTATTCCAGAAAATTATACCATGGGAAAAAATCAATGTCAATTTATCTTAACGGAAAAGCCGTCCCTCCGAAGAGAGACGGCTTTTCCTGACTGTCCGGGCGGGGTCTCATTGGAAAGCCGTCAGGCTTCGTCCGCCGCGTCCCGCTCGCGGAACAGCAGCGAAATGCACCAGACCGCCGCAATGCCAACCAGCGTATATACGATCCGGCTGACAGTCGCGGTCTGTCCGCCAAACAGGTACGCGACAAGGTCAAAGCGGAAGAGTCCGACAAGGCCCCAGTTCAGTCCGCCGATGACGGCAAGGATGAGAGCGATTCTGTCAATGATCATGGTTTCCGGCTCCTTTGCAGGTTTTGCGCAGCATGACTGCGCTCTTCTATCCTTTCCGGAAAAGAAAAATTTATGCGTTCGACAAAAGTAGTTTTTTTGCGGCGCGCTTCGCTCTTTACATTTTTGCCGCGCCGCGGTATGCTCTCCTTACAGCTTATCAATTGGTACGTGGCAAATCCATCCTGCCACGACCGGAGCAGCTCATATCTTTTATCCCACAACCCTTTCCCGCGGAGTGTATGCTCCGCGGGCCTTTTTATACAAAAAGCGTTCCGGAGGCTTGAAGTGACCCCAAAAAGTTAGACAATATTTTGAAGTAAAAATTGTTCAAGCCAC
>ERZ808240.4533-NODE-4533-length-12190-cov-7.107458_pt1 | contig 12190 bp, 10 predicted proteins | sample MGYA00521084_ERZ808240 | MGnify/ENA primary metagenome ERZ808240 (study PRJEB31516, sample SAMN03275571) | gut metagenome | biome: mammalia-associated habitat; material: feces | host: Papio cynocephalus | place: Kenya | collected 2012-08-06 ... | reverse complement strand
AATGTGCAATATCAACAATATAATCCCGGTACAATCGTCTTTGCACATCGTCCACTGCTTTCAGATTTTTCGTCTCAATATAGGTAGTCACAACCTCCGGCATACCGCCGATCACCATGTACCTGCGTAAATGTTCCAATAATTTCACATGCAGTGCCTGCGGAACTGGTATATGTTTTTCAAAGCATTCCCGCACCTTGCCTATTATATCCTCCGAAACACCGTTGGCCCACAGGAATTCCTCAAAATCCAGCGAATACATATTCATGTACTCCACGTTACCAACCGGATATGAACTTTCCTGTCGATAATTCATTCCCAGTCCGGAACCTGTTGCGATCACATCGTATCTACCATCCTGTGTCCAGAACTTCAAGGAGGTCATCGCCTCCGGACATTCCTGAACTTCATCTAACAATACCAGCGTCTTGCCTGCATCAAATCGGGCCTCTGACAGATACATTGACATGTTCAACAATAAGGTATCCACATCCAAGCCACCCTCAAATATTGTCTTATATTCCGGATGTTCAATAAAGTTCAATTCTATATATGATTCATAGCTGTCATGTGCAAATGCACGAACACTATACGTCTTTCCAATCTGTCTCGCGCCACTTATAACCAAACTTTTCCGATATTCTTTCGCTTTCCAGTCTGCAAGCTTCTTCGTTATCTTTCTTGCTAACACACAATCACCCCTTTATACTGTTGACTGTTTATATTCTAACAAAGGATTATTTATTTTTCAATATTTAGCTATCGAATTTTATCTGTAATTATACGTTTTACTATTGAAAAACATTTGATTATAAATATTTTTCGATAGCTGAATATCTTATTTATAGGAAAAAGTACAAAGTATGCTCTCCAGCGCGTCAATTGTGCCAGCCCCCTTGTTTTTTCACCCACTTATGCTACGATGAAGTTGTCCGAGGCAAACACCCTTGGACAGGAGGAGAGCTGGGGTTATTGATGTTCGAATGCAATAACTTCAAATGTGTGTTTACATAGAAACCGGACGGATTGGGGAACCGTCCGGTTTTGTATTTATTCTTGTATCTTCACATTGCATCCCCCCTGCATCTCGATTATAATATTCCTATATTACTTCGGTAGAAAGCGGGGAGCTGCAATTATGAAGATTATTTTTTGCAAATGGGGAAGCATCTGCGAGAAGGGAATCTCCAATGCGATGCATCGGTTAAGTATCACGGTTATCACGATGGATCGCAAATTCGAAAGTGTCGACTACGACAAAGGCTATCTGGAAGCATTGGCAAACCTGATTCAGAAAAATCCAGATGCGGCCTGTGTATTCTCCGTGAATTTCCAGCCAATCGTAGCGCGCTGCTGCAAGGTATTTAAACTGCCGTATCTATCCTGGACGGTGGATTGCCCCAGCTTCCAGCTTTATTCTGAAACGATCGCATATCCGACGAACCGGATCTTTGTCTTAGATCGTATGCAATGGGAGAAATTTTCTCCGGTCAACCCGGACTGTATCTTCCATCTGCCAATGGGCGCGGATGTTGCAACCTGGGATGCAGTAAATGTAACTGCAGAAGATCATCGAAACTATGATTGCGATGTTTCTTTTGTCGGTTCCCTATACTCCGAGAAAACCCGCTATAATTCGATTGCGAAAGAGCTGCCGGACGAGATGCGCGGCTATGTCGACGGTCTGATTGCCGCCCAGTTAAATGTATATGGTTACAATCTGTTGGAAGATTCCATCACTGATGAATGGGCGCAGGAATTCAAGAAATATGCCAATTGGGCACCTCTTGGAGAGGATTATGCGGAAGACGTGAAAGGCATCGTCGCTGACACTTACCTGGGCTACAAATGCACCGAGCAGGAACGCATCCGTACCTGCAACGCAATCGGAGCGCATTTCGATGAATTACGGGAACAGGGGATCAACTATCAATTTGACCTGTGGACGCTGACCGATACCACACCATTAAAGCATGTCCGGTGTCGTGGCGGTGCAGATTCCAACACGATGATGCCGCAGATCATCAAGTGCAGCAAGATCAACCTGAACATGACGAACCGACCGATCAAAACCGGTCTGCCACTCCGTATCTTCGACCTGATGGCATGTGGCGGCTTCGTACTGTCGAATTATCAGGCTGAAATCCCGGAGATTTTCGTTCCGGACGAAGATATCGTCCTCTATGACAGCATCCCGGATATGCTTGCCAAAATCGACTATTATCTGGCGCATGATGACGAGCGGAAACAGATTGCAAAAAATGGATATGAAAAGGTGAAAGAATATCACAGTTACGATGTGAGAATTGTAACCATGTTAAAAGCAGCCGGGATTATTTAATCCCGGCTGTATCCATATCAAGGTTTATACATTATCCGGACTTCCCCCTCCACGAAGACCGGAAGATTAAATGCAGAAATGATAGGCATACCATAAAAATCTGCCATATCCATATGTTTTACATTATCCAGACTGCGGTTTGTAATATACGCATCACTCTGCGCAAACAGTCCGCGTTCGTCATCCAGATTCCCCACATATACATTTACATAACAATCCACTTCCGCATACGGTTCAAATAATTGATCTAAAATCGCAAGCTTATCCTGCATATATGCATCCTCTTTCACATACAGCAGTAATTCGCAATTCGTATTTGCATAAGATTTCACAAACGCGTCGATTACGCGTGGATACGTTGGATAATCCTGTTCAAAATCCGGAATATACAACAACCTTTTGTCTTCACCTGTAAAACCTTTTTCGATCGAATTGATTTCAACCTGCGGAATCCGGGTGATTTCCTGTTCTGCCTCCGGGAGGTATTTTTCTATAAAAGGATTGATATCATCAAACAGTAAATCCGCCGTTGCATGTACCTTCTCCGCAGACCAATTCCACCAACGAATTTTATTCAGTGCCTCTATCTGTGCCGGTTCAAACCGATACCCTATCACCTTCGCCGGATTCCCGGCAACAATCGCATAGGATGGTACATCCTTCGTAACCACAGCCCCGGCTGCCACAACCGCCCCATTTCCAATCGTTATGCCGCCAAGCATAATTACGCCATTTCCGATCCAACAGTCATTCATGATAACAATCTGACCTTTGCGGCGTGTAAGATGGGGTTTCCGATTTGGTATCCCTGTAATCAACCCCTGACTGACACGCTTATAATCATGATTTAAATCAATGATCATCTTTGTATCACGTGCGATCGAAGTATAACGGCCTACCTGGACATTGTATAAAATATCTTCCTGCAAGTCCGCTTCTACCTGTGTTCCCTCAATATAGGTATCCCGTCCGACGCACAACATAGGCAGGTTCTTCTGTTCTTCAAAAAAATCGTTCCAGTAAACTGTATCTTCTGCCACACTGTATTGTGGCACATTTAATGTAATTGACATATTCCTGCCTCCTACCATATTGTTTTATGTCAGCGCCACATCATCGCCATATTCCTTCAGCATCTTTTCCCGTTCTCCATAATAATTCACCAGATTCACAAATCCATCATCATGAATGCACCATGGCTTCTCCATATAAGGCACCACAACCTTATAACCATGCCGGATAAACTCCAGACTCTGCGACACATCATAGAAATCCCACTTATCAAACAGATCCTCCCGCCACGGAATATCGTATTGCGTTGCCATCAGAAGTCCATCAATGGCTTCTACCTCGATGACACCATTTTGTGCTTCTTCCGGATATTCATAATCAAACATCCCCATTGCACTCACATTGCATGTATACAGCGCTCCCACTCGCCATGCCCACCACGGGATTTTGTTCTCCGGCAAATGAGGCGTTCCGACCATACCTACCATGCCAATTTCCGGTGTCTCAAATATACACAGCAGCTTTGCAATGAAATCCGGTTCCACGATCATCACATCCTGATGCAGATACACCTTGTATTTTGCATCACTTGCTCGCATCCCTTCGTTGTACCCGGATGTCAGACTTTTCGCATCCCTGATGCTGATTGCATCTATCTCATACCCTCGTGGCACATGTAATTTACTTATAAAATGCATTGCTTCTGCCTCATACTGCGCATCATTTGTACACATGATAAAGCATATCTTTTTCTCATTCATCTCTTATCCTCTTATAATCCAGATATTCATCATGAATAAAACAAGCATATCCATTGTCTTCATCTATAGATTTAATCCAACCTCTTCTGTTAATCTTTCTATCACAGCTTCCGGTTCCAGACACGAAATGTGAACCAGACTCCGCAGCAGCTCCGGCTGCATATCATACTGTGCTACAAAACTTCTAAGCAGTTGTTCTGACTCTTTCTCCTGTAGAAACACGATCTCCCACAAAAGAAATTTCACCTGCTGCACAATGGCTATCAAATCCTGCAGATTGTCAGCAAAATCAAACAGCGTCCGCATTTCGCCCGCATTCTTCTCTGCCCGGTAAATCTGTGTAAAAATAACAATCCATGCATACGGCGTATTCCGCTTGGCAACATTTTCGGTCATCGCATCCCCAACAAGTTTTTCGATCAGTTCATAGCTTTCCGCACTATGCATTTGCAGAAGTTTATCAAAAATTTCTAATTTTCTTGCAATCAGGGCATCATATTGTTCATGCCATTCCCGCTCTTCCTGTGCCAGAAGCCTTGCATAGGCTTCCGAACCTTTATCATATTCCGTTTCTTTTTCCAGTTCTTTCTGCATCCCCATTTTTCTTTCTATGTTTCCCTTCTGTGTTTTATCTTCTTTCACTTTATCTACATAATGCAGGAATGTCAATTAAAACCTGTAATTCCCCATTCACAGAACAAAAAGTATCCCGAAAACGTGGATATGCTTGACACCTCCCGCATTCACATCCATAATAAAACTATCAAAAAACGGAGCGTACAAAACATGCCAAATCTATCTATTTGCATTATTACAAAAAATGAATGCGAAAATTTAAAAATATGCTTAGAGCGGATCAAAGATCTGGGCTGTGAGATTGTAGTTGTGGACACTGGGTCTACGGATGACTCCAGGAAGATTGCTTCCGCAGTTACCCCCTGTGTTTATGATTTTGCATGGTGTGATGATTTTTCTGCCGCCCGAAATTTCGCGGTACAAAAGGCGGGCAATGACTGGATTTTATTCCTGGATTCTGATGAGTTTGTTGATTCGTTCGGTATGTCGAAATTACCGGAACAGATACAGGCTATGCCGGCTTCTATCGGTCGTATCCATATCAGGAGCTTATATGAAAGTGACGGGCAGACAATGAGCAGCACCGAGCCGATCGCGCGTCTCTTCTCCCGCAAACTATATCATTTTGAAGGACGGATTCACGAGCAGATTGTCCCGCTGGACACATCCCAAAAGCCGGATTATTTTGATGCGCCAGTATATGTCACCCATGTCGGATATCAGGGAAATGAAGCATACCGGACCGAAAAGGCAAACCGAAACCTCAAGCTTTTATTGCAGGAATTAGAAGCGCACCCAGACGATCCTTACACGCTTTACCAGATTGGCAATTCTTATTTTTATTCCAGGCAGTACGATCAGGCGATTTCTTATTTTGAACAGGCGATGGAATTGCCGCTTGACACCAGACTCAGCTATGTGCACAGTATCATCAATCTTTACGGCTACTGTCTGATCAACACAAAACGGTTTGCGGATGCCCTTATGCTAGAAGCAGTGTATGATGATTTCAAAGGGGATGCAGATTACCTGTTTGTCCTTGGTCTGATCTATATGAACAACGCACAGTTTTCGAAGGCAATCGAAAGTTTCCTCTCCGCAACACAGCTTCCAACCAGTGTGGTAGACGGGGTCAATTCATATTCTGCCTTTTACAATGTCGGCGTGATTTTGGAATGTCTGGGGGACAAAGCGAACGCCATTTCTTATTATGAGAAGGCGGGCAATTATGCTCCTGCACGTGCCGGAATCAAGCGGTGTAAACAGATATAAGGGAAGGATATTTCACATGAAGATTATTTTTTGCAGACATCATAGCATATGCGAACCGGGCATCCTCAAAAGTCTGATCCGGCTTGGTCATGAGGTCGTCGAATTTATGCACGACCGGGAGCCGCAGGATTACGACAAGGATTACCTGCTGCGATTGGCGTCCTTGCTTCAGCAAACACCTGATGCTGCGGCAGTGCTTTCTGTCTGCTTTTCACCAATCATCGCACGCGCAAGCAAACCTTTTGACATCCCATATATTTCCTATACCGTGGATAGCCCTTGCTCTACCCTTTACTCAAAGACGATGGAATATCCACACAACCGTCTGTTCCTGTTCGACAAGCTGCAGCTTGCCAAATTCGAGCACCGCAATCCGGGAAATTGTTTCCACACACTGCTTGCATGTGATATCGAGCATTTTGACAACGTTTCAGTCTCTGACACGGATATGAAAAAGTATGGCACAGACGTTTCCTTTGTTGGCTCCCTGTACTCAGAGAAGAACAGTTATGATGACATTGCCGATAAACTTCCTGCTTATATGCGCGGGTATGTGGAGGGACTTTGCTCCGCCCAGCAAAATGTCTACGGCTATAATTTTATTGAGGATTCACTTACAGACCAATGGGTGTCTGATTTTGTTTCCGCCGTCGGCTTCGATCCACTCCCGGATGATTACGAGACAGATTTAAAGGGAATTATCGCAGATACCTATCTCAACTGCCGATGCACAGAGTTGGAACGGAAGCATACTCTGGATGCAGTGAGCAGGCATTTTCATGTTGATCTGTACACGCAAAGCGACGCTTCTATGCTGCCATATGTCAAAAACCGTGGTATCGCAGATTCTGAGCGCGTCATGCCGAAGATCTTCAAATGCAGTAAGATCAATTTGAACATTACTCTTCGATCGATCAAGTCCGGTATTCCACAGCGCGCACTTGATATCATGGGGTGCGGCGGATTTCTCATATCCAATTATCAGCCGGAGCTTGCAGAATATTTCACGCCCGGAGAAGATCTGGTGCTCTATGACAGTGCCAATGATCTGATTCAGAAGATTGACTATTATTTAACCCACGAAGAGGAACGATTACAGATCGCAAGAAACGGATATGAAAAAGTCAAGCGGTACCATAGTTATGATACACGCCTGACTGAGATTTTAAATACAGTTATATCTGACTGACTTTCTCCCGTGTCCGTCAGATATAGTTACAATAAATGTTCAATTACTCATCCTGCAAGATCAATTGCTTCACACGCTCGATTCCCTTGCGCAGATCATGCGACAACATAAGATTCCGCATTTCCGCACGGATCTGTGGGGTCTCCACGACAAACCGGAAGGTCTTTTCCAGTGTCTCATCGCTCACCTGATTTCCCATACCAAGATTCAGGAAACCATTGTGCATCTGTGCGAAGGTGTGCTTCGTCTCGCGCTCATTCTGTGCCAGAACAATCGCCGGAACTCCCATCGCCGCAAGCTCATACACGGTTCTTCCCTGTGAGGTGATTGCCAGATCCGCATCGGACAGCGCATCACTCACACGCTTGATATCCGTTGCCACCTTGATCTTGCAGTTTTCATCATCTGCAAGCTTATGTACGCAGTTATCATAGCCGGCACCAAGTACAAACCGGAAGCTGATCTGTGGGAAATCCGCATGCATTTTTTTCGCCAGATTGTAAGCACGATATGTAAAATCAGACGGATCACTGCCACCGAATAACACAACGACCTTCTTTACCTGCTCATGATACTCCGCACATGGTGCAATCAGGAATTCGTCCTTCAGGCAGACATATTTTTCACCCCAATAGTAATTTTCACCTTTGCTGTCGTCCTCATACAATGCGTTGATTGTTACATCTGCCACATCCGCACCGGAGCCAATATCCTCCAATGTCACCACGCGCTTTACAAGCTGTTTTAGCTGCAAGATATATTCCCGCTCGGTATTCAGACAGTCATGGACAATCACATCCGGATGCCACTGCTTTGCAAGTGCATAAAATTCCTCATCATTGCCAACCGACCGGACATGCATATGGGAATCCAGTAATTTCTGATAGCCCTCTTTTCGGTCTTCCCATGTCACAAATAAGATCTCGTGTCCCGTCAGACTGTATGCAAGCGTCAGACAGCGGTAAATATGTCCCATGCCCAGTTCCCGATATCCATCGACACGGAATAAGATGCGTTTCTTCGACAGCTCCTGCTCACATACGATCCAGTCTGCATAGCTGTCAATATCAATTGCCTCTTTCTCCGGCATCTCGTAGACAGACGCCTTTGCTCCGATCCGGTTATTCTCTGACATACATTCCCGTCTTGTAATCAGAAATGCGCCTGCTTCCAGGTAATTTGGAGGAAGCTGCTGACGGTTCAGACGTTTCTCATAATTAGGAACACATTTGCCATCCTTCGTCGTCCACGAAAGGTGCGGTTTATTCACTGCACTGATATAAGTATCAAAATCACTTTGTAAAAATGATTTCAACGCTCCATCCAATGTCTCCACCGTCAGGAGTGGTGAGGTCGCCTGCAATGTTACGACCACATCGTACTTCTTTCCGGTCTCCTGTTCCATCCGAAGCACTGCATCATAAATAACCGGATCCAATGTGACTGCATCCTGTGCCAGTGCACTGTCGCGATTCATCGCTTTTACGCCATACATCGCTGCAATGCTTAAGATTTCCTCATCATCGGAAGATACCACTACATCATCAATACAGGAACACGCACGTGCATTTTGAATGGAATAATAGATCAAAGGTTTCCCGTGCATCAGCCGCACATTTTTCCTCGGTATTCCCTTGGAGCCGCCACGCGCGGGGATTACTGCCAGTACCATTTTTACCTCCTTCTACCCACAGATGTTTGAATAAATATATACAAGTTTTGCACACATCTCCCAATCACCCGGATCGCTCGACTTTCGATTGCGTAAATATCTATACCTTGCTATAATTTTAGCAGATAAACCCGAAGAGTACAACCGCATGGTGCAATGCACAGAAAGGATTCTATATGAGTACAATTTTTGATCGCGCGCTGGCAGGCAGATTCGTCCTGATCGCCGAAATCGGTGTAAATTATTATGATATTGCAGCCAAGTTTAACATTCCATTGATGGATGCCGCAAAATTGATGATTAAAGAGGCAAAAGATGCCGGTATCCACGCCGTAAAATTCCAGAGCTATAAGGCTGGCACATTAGCTGCAAAAGCCTCCCCATCTTATTGGGATACCACAGAAGAACCAACTACTTCCCAGTACGAGCTTTTCCAGAAATTTGATCATTTTGGCGAAGCCGAATACCACGAATTAAAGGATTTCTGTGATATGCTTGGAATCGAGTTCTTGTCAACTGCCTTTGACCTTGCTTCCGCAGACTATCTGGATTCCATGATGGATGTCTACAAGATTTCGTCGTCCGACCTGAACAATCTGCCATTTGTCGAATACCAGGCACGAAAAGGAAAACCCATGCTGATCTCTGTCGGTGCTTCCAACGAGGACGAGATTACCCGTACCCTGTCTATGGTTCGAAGTGTCAACGACCAGCCAATCGCGCTGCTTCACTGCGTACTGGAATATCCGACACCTTACGAGCATGCAAACCTGAACAAGATCACCTCTTTGAAAAAAAAATATGCCGAAGATCCAATTTACGCTGACAAAAATGGTTCTCCAATCCTCATTGGCTATTCAGATCATACGAAGCCGGATGCCTGCGCTGATGTAATCAAAACCGCATACAACCTTGGAGCTGTCATCGTTGAAAAGCATTTTACATTGGATAAAACGCTGAAGGGCAACGACCATTATCACGCGATGGATCCGGATGATGCAAGAAAGATCCTGAAAGGAATCGAATTCATCGACACGCTGCGCGGCAGCTATGATCTGAAATGTCTGGACTCCGAGGCATCCGCCCGCTCCAACGCCAGACGTTCGATCGTCACCACCTGCGACATCAAAAAAGGCGCAATCCTCACTCCGGAGATGCTTACTTACAAGCGTCCCGGCACAGGAATTCCACCTGAAAAAATGAATGAAATCATCGGAAAAACATTAGCTGTCAATGTCGAGGCAGATACGATTCTGCAGGAGAATATGATTGTATAAAATAACTGCAACTATCGAATAATCGTACATTTTAATTTTCTATTTTTTTTGCAAAATACGCCCCAATCTGTGCAATCAACGTGAGTGCCTGCGCCTTTAGTTCCTGCGGAAATGCCGTGAGAACAGGCGCGGTCTCAAAGCTGAGCACCTGATCAAAGCCGATCTTACGCAATCCCCGGATAAACCCTTCCCAATCTGTGGAAGTCACATTCTCACGCGATCTCGTGAAAGTGAAAGGAATCTGATGCAGATCCGCCACTCCATCATTGTCATGGATATGCAGAACCTTCAGCCTGGAACCAAGCGTTGTCAGGAAATCCTCAAAATCAAGCCCGACCAGATTTGCATGTCCGGTATCAAAACAGAATCCTAACACCTCTGCCTGATATCGCTCGTTCATCCGGTCAATCCGCACAGCCGCCTTTCTGGCATCACAGCAAGGTCCTTCCAGCAGATGCCCGCCGATTCCGCCATACAGATTCTCGATGCAGATCGTGATCCCCATCTCCTTTGCCAGAGGCGCAATCGTATCCAAAAAACGTTCGGTATAACCCCATTCTGCCTCCTCAGAGCCAAGAAACCGTGCCAGTTTAAACCCATGCACGACAATATTTTTACATTCTAAGAAATTGCAGATCTGCATGCTCTTAACTGCCACTTCATTCCAAAGAAAATCATTGATTTCTTTCGGTCCATCCGGAATATAAATCGGATATGGCATATGCATCTGATTGATCCGGATTCCTGCCTTCTTTGCGCCTTTCTTATGTGCCAGGAAATGCTGTTCTAATTCCGAAATCGACCGGCTGAAAAATGCATTGACCTTTCCGGCATATAAATCTGTGTTAGTAAGATAACTATTCAAGCTAAAATCAGCACAGGAAAATCCAGTATCCTTCAACATCTGAAATCCTTTTTCCGGGCACTGATCCTCCACTACATTTTTGCTTTGTACACCAATCCCAAGCATTATTTTCTCCCTTCGTCCTTCAATCGTTCAAAATGGAACTGCGGTAAATACTCATCGTTGAAATAAACAATTGGATTCCGAAGTCCCATATCCCGAAGCTGCTGCTCAATCTCCCGGTAATAAATGTTGCAGATAAAGACTGCGGTATCGTTGTCCAGCTTCTTCAAATCCTCCGGATTATGAATCTCCAATCCATCCAGTTTGGTTCCCCACAAATGTGGGTTATTATCACAGGTGTATAGCGGCGGATACTTCTCACCATAACATTTCAGATAATTCCGGCACATATTTCCTGCTCCAAACAGCACACGGCTTTCGTATCCGGCAAGCGTTGCTTCAATCTCGATCTGCCACTTCAGATAATCGGCAATCTGCTTCGCATACTGCAACAACGCAGGACGAAGTAACGGCGATACGGCAGCTGCCGTATCCTCCAGATTCAGAACCAGAATCCCATCAAATGTAATCCTTCTTAACCCACGGATCAACCCAAGCCAGTCTGTCCGCGAAGACTTCTTATTCGCCGCGGTAAATGGAAGCAGCGCCTGCGCTTCATTTCCATTTCCATCTTGTAAGATCACCGCTTTCACCCGATTTCCAAGCGGCGTAATGTATTCATTCAGATTCTGTCCGCATACATTGCAGACTCCCATATCCACGCAGAAACCAAAGCGTTCTTCTCCTGTTTCCGCATTTAATGCGTCTACCCATGCAGCCGCTTCCGACGCATCCGAGCATACGCCCCGTATGAAATGTCCACCAACATTCCGACACATGTTTTTCAGTAAGATTTTCACATTCCGCGCTCTGGCTTCATCGACCAATGACAGATAATATTCGCGGTTGACTGTCCATAGCGCATCTTTTTCCACGTCCTCTACGATTGGTTCGACAATCCGATACTCACACGCCGCATCGCCCCACACATCCGTCTCATCCTCAGAAAGTCCACAGATTACACCCTGAGTCTCAAATCCAGCTTGTCTGATATCCGTCTGTCCCTGTCGCGGATGCCGCTTGTCAACGATTCCATTTGGTGAACAAACTATCTTCATGATTTATCTACCTTTCTAATTTCTTTCGAATCTCCGTAGAACTGATTCCCTTTGTGTAGTCAAAGA
>ERZ808240.4532-NODE-4532-length-12191-cov-3.824736_pt1 | contig 12191 bp, 10 predicted proteins | sample MGYA00521084_ERZ808240 | MGnify/ENA primary metagenome ERZ808240 (study PRJEB31516, sample SAMN03275571) | gut metagenome | biome: mammalia-associated habitat; material: feces | host: Papio cynocephalus | place: Kenya | collected 2012-08-06 ... | reverse complement strand
TAACCTTACTTTCTCAGCCGCCGAAAAAGACAAGTGAAGAGGAAACAGAAGAATCCGAGAACGATACCGAAGAAACCGCAACGGCAGAAACAAAAGAAGGAACGGCAGTTAAATAATCAGCTGTGCCGTTCCTTTTTTCGTGGTTTTGTAACAATTTCAGAAATTTTCTACATATATTTCTTCAAATGTTTTTTCTTAATCTTTGAGATGTTGCAGGCAAATATAATCGCAATAACTTTTTTCTTGCTATTTAAGTAAAAACGGATGCGATACTTGCCATAAACAGCATCACCATAAGTTTTTACTTTGTTTTTCTTAAGACCTTTCATTTTACTAAATGGGTCTTTCGATGTACATTTTTTCCAAGTCAATTCACCATAGGCTTTTTGAACCTTTGTCTTGGATGCACCAATTTTAATGCCGCGGGCTGTTGCCTTTTTCTTGCTTCCGCCCTTCCACTGTCCATTCCATGCATAACCATGGTTGTAGCCATAACGCTGACAGAAATTCACAAAGTTTTCTGAATTAAATTTACTGAAATCTTTCTTTGCCATTTTAGCAACAACTGTAATTTCGCAGGTTTTTGTGATGCCATCAACTGCTGCCGTAATTACCGTCTTACCTTTTTTCAGCGCTTTAATTTTTCCGGTTTCATCTACTTTTGCAATTTTTTCGTTGGCACTTGTCCAGGTAACTGTTGAAGTTGTTCCCGTTATCGCAGGCTTTAATGTTTTTCCTACCATCAAAACCGCTGATTTTCTGCTTATCGCAATTTTGGTCACATCTACCGGCTCCGGCGTAACCGTTGGCTCCGCACTTGGCTCTGTACTTGGTTCAACACTTGGAGATGCGGATGGTGTCACCGTAGGTGTCGGTGTTGGCTCGCCAATTTCAGTCGGCGGAGTTTGTCCACTTCCGTTTTCCTCCGCACGGGCAGGAATGGCATATCCCGTCCACAATCCAAGCACTAAAGATGCGCTTACAATTGCGCTTACAATCCTTTTTCTACTCTTTTGCATTGTCTTTTGCCCCTTTCCAATTCTACGATTTTTATTTTATCCTTATTATTGTATCATAATTGAAAACTGTGTCAAATGTATTCCAACACAAAATTTAATTCCGCAATATTTAGTCTAACTCAACAGCACCGGTATAGAGCTGATAATATCTTCCTTTTTTCGCCAGCAGTTCTTCGTGGGTTCCACGCTCAATAATCTCGCCCTGCTCCAGTACCATAATGCAGTCAGCATTACGAACCGTAGACAGACGGTGGGCAATTACGAATGTTGTACGATTTTTCATCAAGCGCTCCATTCCGTGGTCAATATGCATTTCGGTACGAGTATCGACAGAACTTGTTGCCTCATCCAGCACAAGAATCGGTGCCAGTGATAAAGCCGCACGGGCAATGTTCAAAAGCTGGCGCTGTCCCTGGCTTAAGTTGGTTCCATCTCCCTCAAGGACGGTATCGTAACCATCCTCAAGACGCATGATAAACGAATGGGCACTTGCTGTTTTCGCAGCCTGTTCCACTTCCTCATCCGTTGCATCCGGTCTTCCGTAGCGAATATTTTCACGCACGGTTCCACTGAACAAATGCGTATCCTGTAAAACCATAGCAATATTTTCCCGAAGCGAACGGCGTTTATATTTTTTCAAATCAATGCCGTCAATTGTAATTGTTCCTTCCTGAATATCATAAAAACGATTCAGTAAGTTTGTAATTGTCGTCTTTCCGGCACCGGTAGAACCAACAAATGCCACCTTTTGTCCGGCATGAGCATACAGGTTGATATCTTTTAAGATAATCTTATTTTCATCATAGCCAAAGTTTACGTGTTCCATAATCACTTCGCCCTTGACATCTTTCATTTCAACGGCATCATCCGCATCGGCTTCTTCCACATCCGCATCCATTACCGTAAATACACGCTCTGCACCGGCAAGTGCCGAGAAAATCGTATTTACCTGCATGGAAATTTCATTAATCGGACGGCTGAACTGTCTGGAATAATTGACAAATACCGTCAGACCGCCGATGGAAAGTCTTCCGAAATAACAAAGCAGACCGCCAATTGCTGCCGTCAGACCATAGCAGACCTGACCGATATTTCCCATAACCGGTCCCATAATACCACCAAAGAACTGTGCTTTAATCTGTTTTTCACGAAGGTCATTGTTCAAATCCACAAATTCTTCAACTGCCTTTTCTTCGTGGCAGAAAACTTTTACAACCTTCTGTCCGGTAACGGTCTCTTCAATATAACCATTCAAATCACCAAGTGCACTCTGCTGTTCACGGTAATAACGGGAACTTCTTTTCGCAATACTTCCACCTGCCTTCACCATCACAGGAACCATAACTATGGTAAGAAGGGCAAGCCAGATATTTAAGCAAATCATAATGATAGTTGTTCCGATAATACTGATTGCACCGGAAATCAACTGGATAACCGTATTATTTAACAGCTCACCAATCATATCAATATCATTGGTAAATCGGCTCATAATATCTCCGGTCGCATTCGTGTCAAAATAGCGAACTGGCATATCCTGCAAATGGTCGAACAAATCTTTACGGATACGAATCAGCGCACGCTGGGAAACACCAATCATAATGCGCTGCTGCAAATAGTTTGCAAGCACTCCGACGCCGTAAATAACTAACATGGTAAGTACACCTTTCAAAAGTGTCCATGTACCATCTGCCAGCACTGTGCTAAAATCTAAATTTTTATTTTTCAAAGAAGCAACCTGTAACGCCGTTTTGCCAAGTTGATCGACAATCGGCTTTAACATATAAGAACCGGCTAATGTTGCCCCACTGAACACAAGTACAAAGACAAGTGCCAGTACGACAAGCATCTTATCTTTTCCCATATATTCAAGAAGTCTTTTAATGGTAGCACGCGATTCTTTTGGCTTGCCACCCATCATATGTCTCGGGCCGCCCGGTCCATGTTTTGGTCCCGGTCCCATGCCGCCATGCGGCTGATTTTTTGCCTGACTCATCCTGCCACCTCCTCTTTGCTTCTCTGTGAATAATAAATTTCCTGATATGTTTCACAGGATTCTAATAATTCTTTGTGCGTTCCCTGTCCAACAATCTGTCCTTCATCCATAACAAGAATCCGGTCAGCATCCTCAACAGAAGAAATACGCTGCGCAATAATCAATTTTGTTGTATCCTTCAAAGTCGTTGAAAAACTCTTTCGAATCTGCGCCTCAGTCGCTGTATCTACCGCACTGGTACTGTCATCCAAAATAAGAATTTTCGGTTTCTTAAGCAGTGCTCTCGCAATACAAAGACGCTGTTTTTGTCCACCGGAAACATTGACACCACCCTGTCCAAGTTCACGGTCATAGCCGTCTGCAAACTCACTGACAAAGCCATCTGCCTGTGCTGCCTTTGCAGCCTCCTTCACCTGCTCATCCGTTGCCTCTTCATCACCCCAGCGGAGATTCTCCATAATACTGCCGGAAAACAGCGTGTTTTTCTGAAGCACCATCGCAACGCCGTCACGCAGATGATTCAGCGAATACTCTTTTACATTCACGCCATCTACTAACACTTCCCCTTCATCGCAGTCATACAGACGTGGAATCAACTGCACAAGGGAACTTTTTCCGGAACCGGTCGAGCCGATAATGCCAACCACTTCGCCCGGTTTAGCTGTAAAATTAATATTCTGCAAAACATTTTTCTTATGTTTTTTATAATAACGGAAGCAGACATTTTTAAATTCGATTTCACCCGATGTCACCAAACGGTCTTTCTCGGATGCATTGTCATCATTTAAGTCAATGTCCGTATCTAACACTTCCAAAATACGATGGGAAGATGCCATCGCACGGGAACCCTGAATCATAATCATGGAAACCATCATAAGCGACATCAGAATCTGCGTTACATAAGTAGTAAATGCTGTAAGGTTTCCAACCGGCATGTCGCCAATCAAAATCTGCTGCCCGCCAAACCAGACAACTGCCATAACCGTAAGGTTCATTGCCAGCGTCATAATCGGCATCGTGAGAATAACAACCTTCATCGCACGAAGCGTTTTATCTTTTAATTCATTGTTGGCACGGTCAAAGGTTTCTTTTTCAAAATCATCACGCACAAAAGATTTTACGACGCGCTGGTTTGTGATATTTTCCTGAATTCTTGAATTAAGTCCGTCAATCTTTGTCTGCATCACATCAAACCTTGGAAATGCAGTTTTCATAACAAACGCAAGTGCAATAATCAAAACCGGAATTACAACACAGAAAACCAGTGCCAGTTTCGCATTCATAATAAATGCCATAATCAGACCGCCAATTAACATACCCGGTGCACGCAAAAGCATTCGAAGTCCCATGCTTAAGACGTTCTGAATGTTCGTAATATCATTCGTTAATCGTGTTACTAAAGAACCGGTTGAAAATTTTTCAATATTGGCAAAAGAAAATTTCTGCACTTTTGCGAACACATCTCTTCGCAAATCACCGGCAAAATTTACGGATGCCTTTACTGCAAAATAAGCACCAAGCACGCCACCCATCATCATAAGAAGAGCGGTTCCTATCATAGCTGCTCCTATCCCGATAATGTAAGCAGGTCCTTTTGCTGCTACCGTAACATCCTGCCCACATCCATAATTAATAATCATGGACATTAATTTCGGCAGAATGATTTCGCCAAGCACTTCCACAATCATAAAGATTGGTCCAAGGATAAATGCTGACTTATAAGGAATCACATATTTTTTATACTGTTTCATTTTGTCCCTCCATCGCTGCATTTTTTAATCGTTCCATATTTTCGTAAATACGGTCAAAGTAATCACATAACTGTTCTTTTTCACTTTCCGAGAATCCCACATACATCTGTTCATCTAACATATCAAAAAAGTCACAGCTTTCTTCTACCAGTTTCCGCCCCTTTTCTGTCAATTCCACAAAATTGCGGCGGTTATCTTCTTCTCGCATCTTTTGTGTAATGTATTCGGACTTTTTCAATGCTTTCAGCGCAACGGCAACTGTCGCCGGCGAAATTTCCAAAAATTTAGCAAGTTCTACCTGAGATGCAAAAGAATGTTTCGCAAGCGTCATCAGAAGACGATGCTGTGCTCTGTGAATCCCGGTTCCTTCCAAATTACACTCCAGCATCCTGCGATGCATCTGATTCATCACAATCATGCGGTGCGTAATATCACGGGAACGAATCTTCTTTTTTTTCTGTTCCTGCAAAGCTTTTCACCTCCAAATCATTCTTATATTTAATCGATAGTTATTTAATCATTAGCATATAAACTGTTAGCATCTTAATGTTTATACCAAATTTTTGTGCCAATGTCAATAACAAATGAAACATTTCACATATTGTTCATAAAATATACTAATCTATGTCTAACGAGGATTTTTTATGGATTATGGTAAATTAAATATACGTGTTGTGTCAGATAACTCCGGCTTTCCGATTCCTGATGCCACCGTGCGGATTACCTCGGAAAATGAACCGGAAAACATCATAGAAGAAGCTGTCACCAATAACGAGGGTCAGTTAAATGACATTGAACTTGCCGCACCGCCGGTAGATTACAGCATGAATCCTTCCGCTAACAAACCGTATTCGGAATACACCATCACCATCACCGCTTCCGGTTTTGAATCGGTCGAAATTAATGGAGCAGAAATTTTTTCCGGCGAGACAGCACTCCAAAATGCTTCTCTCCTTCCGCTTGCCACAGGGGAAACCGACAGTGCGGAACTTTTTGTCATTCCCGATCATACGCTGTGGGGTGATTACCCGCCAAAAATACCGGAAAGTGAAATAAAAACGGTAGAAGAAACCGGAGAAATTGTATTAAGCCGTGTTGTCATCCCAGAGTATGTTGTTGTCCATGATGGGCCTCCATCGGACACCCGTGCCAAAGATTATTATGTCCGGTACCGTGACTACATCAAAAATGTTGCAAGCAGTGAAATTTATTCCACCTGGCCGGAAGCAACCATCCGTGCTAATATCCTTGCAATCCAGTCCTTTACCTTAAACCGTGTTTACACCGAATGGTATCGAAATAAGGGAAAAGATTTCACAATTACTTCCTCCACCGCCTACGACCACAAATTTGTTCCGGGGCGCAATGTTTTTGAAAATATATCCGCTATTGTGGATGAAATTTTCAGTGAATATCTTTCAAGACCAAATGTGGAGCAGCCAATTCTGACTCAGTACTGTGATGGAAAAAATGTCAGCTGTCCAAATTGGCTCAGCCAGTGGGGATCCAAGGCTCTTGGCGACCAAGGGTACACGGCCATTGAAATTCTCCGCAACTACTACGGCGATTCCATTTATATTAATTCCACCGATGAAATCTCCGGTATTCCATCCTCTTATCCCGGCTCGCCGCTCCGTGTAGGCGATTCCGGTGAAAAAGTGCGCCAGATGCAGCGTCAGTTAAATGTTATATCGAACGGCTATCCTCTCATTCCAAAAATTGCAGAAGATGGCGTATTTGGTCCAGCTACAGAAGAAGCGGTTAAAACCTTCCAGAGGATTTTTGGTCTCACACAGGATGGCATTGTCGGATTCCGCACATGGTATAAAATTTCTGAAATTTATGTCGGTGTAAGCCGCATTGCCGAATTAGTTTAATACGAAGGTTGCACCCCCTTGTTTCTTTCGCTATAATGTGATTAATGATTGAAACAAGGGGGCTTTTATATGAAGAAGGACGGCTACTATTCATCCGGTGAATTTGCCAAAATGGCAGACGTAACACTGCGGACCATCCGCTATTACGACAGACAGAATCTTTTAAAACCCTCTTATGTAAATGAGCACGGTGCAAGATTTTATACTGACTCGGATTTTGTGAAACTGCAGCAAATTCTTTTGTTTAAATTCCTTGGATTTTCTCTGTCTGAAATCCGTGATATGACATTAAACCATCCGGATCGGCACGTTCTTTTGGACTCTCTCGACATCCAGCTCAAACTGGTAAAAGACCGCAGAGAACAATTACAGTTAATGGAACAGACCATCCAGACAACCGCCGATACCATCCGCCAAAAAAAAGAAGTGGACTGGAAACAGATGATGGATTTGATTCATATGACATCCATGGAAAAAAGTTTAAAAAACCAATATCTGGACGCCTCGAACATTAACGCCAGAATTCATCTGCATGAATTATACAGCACGAATAAAAAGGGCTGGTTTCCCTGGATTTTTGAACAATGCCATTTTAAAAACGATATGAGTATTTTGGAAATTGGCTGTGGCGATGGTACTTTTTGGACAACCAATGAGGATAAACTTCCCAGCCGGCTTTCAGTTACTCTTACCGACATTTCAGAGGGAATGCTCCGCGACGCCAGAAGAAATCTTAAATCATGTTCCGACAGACATTTTACCTATGTTGTGGCAGATGCCGCCCACCTGCCTTTTGCAGACAGCCGGTTTGACCTCGTACTTGCCAACCATGTGTTATTTTATTTCGACAATCCAATGGATGCACTAAAAGAAATTAAACGTGTCTTAAAGCCAAACGGCGTGCTTATTGCCAGCACATACGGTGAACATCATATGGAAGAAGTCACAAGCCTTGCCAGAGGATTTGACGAAAGAATCACTTTGTCTGCGGACAATTTATACCTTCATTTTGGAAAGGAAAATGGTGCTTCGATTCTATCTTCCTGTTTTCAAGATGTAACATGGACTAACTATGAAGATTCTCTGTTTGTCACAGAGGCAGCTCCTTTGATATCCTATATCTTATCCTGCCACGGAAACCAGAACCAGTATTTAGCATCGCGTTACCGTGATTTTGCCTCTTATATTGAAAAACAGGTTGCCGATGGATTTTCAATTACCAAAGATGCCGGTCTGTTTCGTGCCGTAAAAATCGATTCTGACTGCTGATTCATCTATTTTTTTTCATTTTTTCCAAAAAAGTTCTTGCAGGTGACGTTACGTCATGTTATATGATATAGATATCAAATAAAACGGAGGTCACTATGAAAGGGATTATTTTAGCAGGAGGTTCCGGCACTCGCCTCTATCCTCTCACAACTGTAACAAGCAAACAGCTTTTACCAATTTATGATAAACCAATGATTTATTACCCGCTTTCCGTGCTTATGAACGCCGGCATCCGGGATATTCTAATTATTTCCACGCCACAGGATACACCGCGGTTTGAAGAACTATTAAAGGATGGTTCCTCCTTTGGCATCCATTTATCCTATGCCGTACAGCCAAGTCCGGATGGTCTTGCACAGGCTTTTATCATCGGAGCAGATTTCATTGGCGATGACAGCGTAGCCATGGTTCTCGGTGATAATATTTTTGCGGGACATGGTTTGAAAAAGCGGTTAAAGGCAGCCGTAGAAAATGCGGAAAATGGAAAAGGTGCTACGGTATTCGGCTATTATGTAGATGATCCGGAGCGTTTTGGTATCGTAGAATTTGACAAAGACGGAAAAGCCGTTTCGATTGAAGAAAAACCGGAAGTACCTAAAAGCAATTACTGTGTAACCGGACTTTATTTCTACGATAATAAAGTTGTGGAATACGCAAAAGGTCTAACACCAAGCGCCAGAGGCGAACTTGAAATTACGGACTTAAACCGCATTTATCTGGAAAACAATGCTTTAAAAGTGGAATTACTCGGACAGGGTTTTACTTGGCTTGATACCGGAACTCACGAAAGTCTTGTAGATGCAACGAATTTTGTAAAAACCGTAGAAACCCACCAGCACAGAAAAATTGCATGTCTGGAAGAAATTGCATACTTAAACGGCTGGATAAGCAAAGAAGATGTGATGGCGGTCTATGAAGTATTAAAGAAAAATCAATATGGACAGTATTTAAAAGATGTATTAGACGGAAAATATCTTGATGTACTGCGCTAGAGAAAAGGAGGACACTATGACTATTATCGTTACCGGCGGTGCCGGGTTTTTTTGGAGGAATTTTTTTTTTTACACCTCCAAAAAAGAACCCGGTTTCCCCCTCCTCTTTTTTAACTGCTTGACTTATGCGGGAAATCTTTCCACACTCGCACCTGTAATGGATAACAAAAACTTTCGTTTTGTAAAAGAAGACATTACAAACCGCGAGGGTGTTTATCAGTTATTTGAGGAAGAAAAACCAGATATCGTCGTAAACTTTGCGGCAGAAAGCCACGTGGACCGCTCCATTGAAAATCCTGAGGTCTTTTTGGATACCAACATCAAAGGAACCGCCGTTTTAATGGATGCCTGCCGCAAATATGGCATTACCCGATATCATCAGGTTTCCACTGATGAAGTTTACGGTGATCTGCCACTCGACAGACCGGACTTATTTTTCACGGAGGAAACTCCTATTCACACGAGCAGTCCGTACAGTTCCTCGAAAGCAGCCGCTGACCTTTTGGTTTTAGCCTACCACCGCACCTACGATTTGCCGGTTACCATCAGCCGCTGCTCGAACAACTACGGACCTTATCATTTCCCTGAAAAACTGATTCCGCTTATGATTGCCAATGCGCTAAACGACAAACCTCTCCCGGTTTATGGCAAAGGCGAAAATGTCCGCGACTGGCTCTATGTGGAGGACCACTGCAAAGCCATCGATTTGATTATCCACAAAGGAAGAGTTGGTGAGGTTTATAACATTGGCGGTCACAATGAAATGAAAAATATTGACATTGTAAAAATTATATGCAAAGAATTACACAAGCCGAAAAGTCTGATTACCTATGTAACAGACCGTAAGGGACACGACATGCGCTACGCTATCGACCCGACAAAAATACACAATGAGCTTGGCTGGCTTCCGGAAACAAAATTTGCCGATGGAATTAAAAAGACCATTCAGTGGTATCTTGATAACAAAGACTGGTGGGAAGAAATTATTTCCGGCGAATACCAGAATTATTATGAAAAAATGTATGGCAACCGATAGGAGGTTTTTCAATGAAAATTCTTGTCACGGGAGTAAAAGGACAACTTGGCTTTGATGTCGTAAATGAGTTAGAAAAAAGAGGACACACTGCCATCGGCGTTGACATTGAAGAAATGGATATTACCAATAACGAAAGTGTAAATACTGTAATCCATGGTGTAACCCCGGACGGTGTGATTCACTGCGCTGCCTGGACTGCAGTTGATGCTGCCGAAGAGGAAGAAAACAAAGAAAAAGTCCTGGCAGTCAATGCATCCGGCACACGCTATATCGCAGAAGTATGCAAAGATTTAGCCATCCCTATGATGTATATTTCCACCGATTATATCTTTGATGGACAGGGCAAAACACCTTGGACACCGGATCAGCAAAATTACGCACCGCTGAATGTATACGGTGCATCAAAACTTGCCGGTGAACAGGCAGTAAAAGAACTCCTCTCCGATTATTTTATTGTCCGCATTGCATGGGTTTTTGGCACTCATGGAAACAATTTCATCAAAACCATGTTGAATGTCGGCAAAACACATGACACACTAACCGTAGTAGACGACCAGATTGGTACGCCAACTTACACCTTTGACTTAGCAAGACTTCTTGTTGATATGATAGAAACCAAAGAATACGGAATTTATCACGCAACAAATGAGGGCGGCTATATCAGCTGGTATGATTTTGCATGTGAAATCTTTCATCAGGCTTCTGCGCTTGGATATGACTGCTATGATGAAAATCATCTGACTGTAAAACCGGTAACAACCAAAGAATACGGTGTATCGAAAGCAGTCCGTCCGTTCAACAGCAGACTTGACAAGAGCAAACTTACCGCACATGGTTTTGTGCCGCTTCCGGATTGGAAAGATGCACTTAATAGATACTTAAAACAAACAAATATATAGGAGGTCTTCTCATGGGACAGATACAAGTAGAAAAAAATGTAGGTGGAATCGAGGGACTCTGTGTCATCACACCAACTGTACACGGTGATGACCGCGGATATTTCATGGAAACCTATAACTTAAATGATATGAAAGAGGCAGGACTTGATTTGGGCTTTGTTCAGGATAATCAGTCAAGTTCCGGCAAGGGTGTTTTGCGCGGACTACATTATCAGAAAAATTTTCCACAGGGGAAACTCGTCCGTGTTATCCGTGGCTCCGTATTCGATGTTGCTGTCGATTTACGAAAAGGCAGCGAAACCTATGGCAAATGGTATGGACTTGAATTATCAGAGGAAAACAAAAAACAGTTTTATATTCCAAAGGGATTTGCTCATGGTTATCTCGTTCTTAGTGAATGGGCTGAATTTTGTTATAAATGCACCGACTTCTATCATCCGGGGGATGATGGCGGACTTGTTTGGAATGACCCTGCAATCGGTATCACATGGCCGGATGTCACAGGGGAATATCCGGAAAATGGCTCCTCTTCCGGTTACCGCATGAGTGATGGCACACCGTTAAACATCTTAGAACGCGACGAAAACTGGCCAACACTTGCTAACTTATAAGAAAAAAAAGTAGAAATCTTCTCTGACACAAGAAGGTTTCTACTTTTTCTTTATGCAATCGTATTAAAAATCTATACCAATACTTTTGAAAGAAAATCTTTCAGTCTCGGATTTTTCGGATGATTAAAAAATTCCTCCGGCGTAGCTTCCTCTAAAATTTTTCCATCATCAATAAAGATTACCCTGTTTGCCACTTCCTTGGCAAATCCCATCTCATGAGTGACAATCACCATCGTCATTCCTTCATCCGCAAGACTCTTCATCAGATCCAAAACTTCACCAACCATCTCCGGGTCCAATGCACTTGTCGGTTCATCAAACAATATCACATCCGGATTCATTGCCAGTGAACGCACAATCGCCACACGCTGTTTTTGTCCACCGGATAAGGTAGAAGGATACACATCTGCTTTGTCCTGCATATTAATACGGGCAAGAAGTCCCATCGCCTGCTCGCGAATCTTTTTAACCTCTTCTTTGCGCTTTGCACCGTGCAGTCCCTTGCAGCGGACATGAACTGGTGCCAGCATAATATTTTCTAACACCGTTTTATTATTAAACAGATTAAAATGCTGGAAAACCATACCCATATGGCGTCGATGTACATTAATATCTACATGCGGATCTGCAATATCTACATCATTAAAAATAATCTGCCCGCCTGTAGGGTCCTCCATACAGTTTAAGCATCGAAGAAACGTACTTTTTCCTGAACCACTTGGTCCAATGACAACCACGATATCT
>ERZ808240.4531-NODE-4531-length-12193-cov-2.758280_pt1 | contig 12193 bp, 11 predicted proteins | sample MGYA00521084_ERZ808240 | MGnify/ENA primary metagenome ERZ808240 (study PRJEB31516, sample SAMN03275571) | gut metagenome | biome: mammalia-associated habitat; material: feces | host: Papio cynocephalus | place: Kenya | collected 2012-08-06 ... | reverse complement strand
TGCATCTACATCTACACAGGTAACGATGGCCCCTGTCTCGGCGAAACAGGCTCCTGATACCAGGCCCACGTAGCCTGTTCCTACTATTGCTATATTCATTATTCAAAAAGTTTAGCTTCGTTAAATCTCTTGCCCTTCAAGTCCTTGGGACTGGTAATGACACGGTCGCGGTCAATGGGCCACTGGATACCAAGGGTGTCGTCATCCCACCGGATGCTCGCTTCGTGCTCGGGGGCATACACATTGTCGACCTTATAGGTAAAGATGGCGTCGTCGCTCAGCACCAGGAAACCGTGGGCAAAGCCGCGGGGGATGAAGAGCTGGTTCTTGTTGTCCTCGCTCAGCTCGACCATGACGTGCTGGCCAAAGGTAGGCGAGCTCTGACGCAAATCGACAGCCACGTCGAGCACGCGGCCACGGATAACACGTACCAGCTTGGCCTGGGAGTAACCACCCTCCTGGTAATGGAGGCCGCGCAGTACGCCATAGCTTGACCGTGACTCGTTGTCCTGTACAAAATTGACATGGCCCACGTGTTTTTCGAACTCGTCCTGCTTCCAGGCTTCAAAGAAGTAGCCGCGGGCATCGGCAAAGACCTTGGGGCGGATGATATATACGCCATCGATGGGCGTCTTGATATATTCCATAGTCGTATCTGTTGTGTCCTCTTTCCTATATATTATATATGTGACAATAGTGACTTGTCAGTATTTATGACATTAATGCAAAGGTAAAGATAAAAAAAGACAACAGGGCATAAATAACGGTTTTTTTTCGGCCCATAAGTTAACAGAAAATAAAAAAACGGGGATGTTCCCGGGGGCCGCGATGACCGCCCAGAGCAGGGCATCTACCGACTGCCGTGCCCCGCTCATGGGGATAATCGCCCAGACGGCAATAAAACCTGTCCAAAAGCATCTCATTTTCATATTTTATTAGTACTTTTGCTCTTCAAACGGGCCTTTACATTACACAATGCCCACAAATATTCATTAATGACCATCAAGATTATGTCAGACATTAAGGCCAACAGCCAGACAGATACCCCCACCTCACTATCGTTCGAGATACTGCCGCCCCTTCGCGGCAAGGGCATGGAGAGCGTGTACAAGACACTCGACAAACTCATGCCTTTCGGGCCCTCTTACATCAATATCACCACCCATCGTGCTGAAACCGTCTACAGCGAGGGCGACAACGGCATGTATCAGAAACTCAGCGTATGCAACCGACCGGGCACGGTGGCCATAGCAGCCGCCGTCAAGGAGCGTTACAAGGTACGCACGGTGCCCCACATCATCTGCAGCGGTTTCTCGGCCGCCGAGATAGAGAGCGAGCTTATCGACCTGTCGTACCTGGGTATCACGGACCTGCTGGTACTGCGCGGCGACCGCGCCAAGGAGGACAACCGGTTTATCCCCACACCTGGCGGACACAGCCATGCCATCGAACTGTGCGAGCAGGTTAACGCCTTCAACCGGGGAGAACTCCTGGGCGGCATACACATGGACGCGCCGGCCACGCCCTTTACCTATGGCGTGGCCGGCTATCCCGAAAAACACGACGAGGCTATGAACATGGAGGTCGACATAGCCCACCTGAAGGCCAAGGTGGCCGCCGGGGCCGACCACATCGTGACGCAGATGTTCTTCGACAACGCCAAGTACTTCGACTTTGTCGCCCGGCTGCGCAAAGAAGGCATCACAGTGCCCGTGATACCAGGCCTCAAACCGCTGACCACCCTGAACCACTGCACCATGCTTCCCCGTACTTTCCACATAGACTTTCCGCAAGCGCTGGCCAACGAGTTCGCTCACTGCAAGTCCAATGACGACGTAAAGGAGCTCGGCATAGAGTGGGCCGTGGGCCAGGTGCGCGAACTGAAGGCAGCAGGGGTGCCCATGGTACACTTCTACACCATGAACGCCGCCTACTCTACCTATAATATCCTCAAACAGACGTTCTGAGCCATGACCGATACGTTTACTACCCTACAGCAGACGCTGCGGCACCGCATTATGATATTAGACGGTGCCATGGGTACCATGATACAGCGCTACCAGCTGACCGAGGACGATTTCCGCGGTCAGATTTTTGCCGACTGGCCCGTCAGACTTCACGGCGACAATGACCTGATAAGCCTTACGCGGCCGGATGTGCTCCGCCAGATACACCGCGACTATCTGGAGGCTGGGGCCGACATCATCAGCGCCAACACCTTTAACGCCCAGCGCGTCTCTCAGGCCGACTACAAGACGGAGGACTATATCCGGCAGATTAATGAGGCGGCCATACAGCTGGCACGGTCGGAGGCCGACCGCATGACAGCCATCACCCCAGACCGCCCACGCTACGTGGCAGCGTCGATAGGGCCCACCAACCGCACCCTGTCCATGTCGCCCGATGTAGAGAACCCTGCCTACCGCGCCCTCACCTTCGACCAGCTGTGCGCAGCCTATGAGGAGCAGATGCTGGTACTGAGCCAGGGCGGGACCGACATCTTCCTGATAGAAACGATATTCGACACGCTGAACGCGAAAGCCGCCCTCATGGCCGCGCGCCATGTCAAGGAGCTTACAGGCCGACGCATACCCATCATGCTGAGCGTCACCATCGCCGACGCATCGGGCCGGACGCTGTCGGGCCAGACACTCGACGCCTTCTTGGCTTCGGTCCAGCACGACGAGGACATCCTGAGCGTGGGACTCAACTGCTCTTTCGGTGCAGAGGACATGAGGCCCTACCTGAGGGCCTTGGCCGAGCGGGCACCCTACTTTATCAGCGCGCATCCGCCAACGCGGGACTGCCCGACGAGGAGGGCAACTATGTAGAGCCCCCCGCCATGATGGCCCAGGCCATCAGCGCGTTTATAGACGATGGCAGCGTAAACATAGTGGGAGGCTGCTGTGGCTCTACGCCTACCCACATACGGGCCATCGCCCAGATGGCTGAGGGGCGAGCCGGCCGCCCACGTCCCGCGCAGGGCAAGGTAGACTGGCTGGCCGGCCTGGAGGGTTTCTCGCCCGTTCCGGGCATGTTCATGAATGTCGGCGAGCGCTGCAACGTGGCCGGCAGCCGCAAGTTCTTACGCCTTATCAACGAGAAACAGTACGATGAGGCGCTGGGGATAGCCCGCAAGCAGGTGCGCGACGGTGCCAGCCTGATAGACGTAAACATGGACGACGGACTGCTCGACGCCAAGCAGGAGATGACCCACTTTCTGAACCTCATGGCCAGCGACCCCGAGGTGGCCCGCATCCCCTGGATGATTGACTCGTCGCGTTTTGACGTGATAGAGGCGGCCCTCAAATGTGTGCAGGGCAAGTGCGTGGTCAACTCGATATCCCTGAAAGAGGGCGAGGAAGTCTTTCTGAGTCACGCCCGTACCATCAGCCAGTACGGGGCGGCCATGGTGGTCATGGCCTTTGACGAACAGGGACAGGCCACCACCTATGAGCGCAAGATAGCAATCTGCGGGCGTGCCTACCGCCTTCTGACAGAGCAGGCGGGCATAAAGCCGTATGACATCATATTCGACCCCAATGTGCTGACCGTCGCCACCGGCATGAAGGAGCACGACAGCTATGGACTCGACTTCATTCGGGCTACGGGATGGATCAGGAAAAACCTGCCAGGGGCCCATGTGAGTGGCGGAGTGAGCAACCTGTCATTCGCGTTCCGCGGTAACAACTTCCTGCGTGAGGCTATGCACGCCGTGTTCCTCTACCACGGCATGCAGCAGGGCATGGACATGGGCATAGTGAACCCGGCATCCAAGGTGATGTACGGCGACATACCGGCCGACCTGCTTACGCTGATAGAGGATGTCATCCTGTACAGGCGGGCCGACGCGGCCGAACGGCTGACGGACAAGGCGCAGCAGATACTGGCGGACAAGAGCCAGGAGACCGCACAGCCGGCAGCCAAGACGCGGGCCGACCGCACAGCCACGCCCATAGAGGAGCGGCTGAGGGAGGCCCTACGCATGGGAGACGACGAATTTCTGCAGGCCGACCTCGAGGAGGCGCTGCAGCAATACGCCATGCCCGGCGACATCATCGAAGGCCCGCTGATGCAGGGCATGCAGGTGGTGGGCGACCTCTTCGGAGAAGGTAAGATGTTTCTGCCACAGGTGGTCAAGTCGGCCCGCACCATGAAAAAGGCCGTCGCCCTGCTTCAGCCGTATCTCGAGAAAGCACGGCAAAAGGGCGCCAAGAGCAACGGAAAGTACTTGGTGGCCACCGTCAAGGGCGATGTACACGACATAGGCAAGAATATAGTGACCGTGGTACTCGGCTGCAACAACTTTGAGGTAATAGACCTTGGGGTGATGGTTCCGGCCGAGAAGATAGTACAGGCGGCCATAGAGACCAAGGCCGACTTCATAGCCCTGAGCGGCCTGATAACGCCATCGCTCGACGAGATGTGCAACACGGCCCGTGCGCTGGCCGAGGCTGGGGTCACCGTACCGCTGCTGGTAGGTGGGGCCACCACGTCGCCCCTCCATACGGCGCTGAAGATAGCTCCGCTATACAAGGGGCCTGTCTTCCATGTCAAGGATGCCTCCATCAACGCAGTGCTGTCCATGCAACTGATGGGCCCCGAGCGCGACAAGGTTCTGGCTGACAACGCCCGCGAGCAGGCTGAGCTGGTTAAGAAGCATGAAGCGCAGAAGCGGGCCAAGGACATACTGCAGCAGGCTGCCAACAGCCCCAAGGACACCGTCAAGGGGTGTCCCTGCGGGCACGACCACGCTGTCCAGGCCGTACACCGGCTGCAGACAGACTGGAGCAAGGAGCCTCTGCCACGCCCGACATACATAGGCTATCGCTCGCTGCCACGCATAGACATCGCTGAAGTACGACAGTACATCAACTGGATATACTTCTACAACCTGTGGCGAGTACACAAGGACAGTGCAGAGGCCGCCAAGATAAAGGCGGAAGCCGAGGCGCTGCTGGACGACCTTGAGAAACGTCACTACATGCAGGCCCAGGTGGGCTTCTACCCTGCCTACGGAACTGACCACAGCATCGTGCTGCCAGGAGCTGTCAAGGGCAAGGACTTAGAGTTGCCCACACCGCGCCAGAAGCATCCGGCCAATCCGGGCGAAGCCTGCCTGTCACTGTGCGACTACGTGGCCCCACGTCCCTACGAGGACTATGTGGGCGTGTTTGCCATCACGGTATCGCCCTCGCTGATAGAGGAGTTGGAGCGGGTCAAGACTACGACCGACGATTACCACTCCATCCTGCTGCAGGGCGTATGCGACCGTCTGGCTGAGGCTACGAGCGAGTGGCTTCACCACGAGGTGCGCACCCGCCTGTGGGGCTACGCGCCCAATGAGCGCCTCTCGCTCAAAGAGATGGCGCGGGCTGCCTACCAGGGCATACGGCCTGCCGTGGGCTATCCGTCGCTGCCCGACCAGCGGCTCATCTTCCCCGTCAGCTCGCTGCTCGACTTCAAGGCCCTGGGCATCAGGCTGACCGAGAACGGGGCCATGTACCCGCAGAGCAGTACATGCGGCCTGTACATCAGCAGTCCACACGCCCGCTACTTTATGATTAGCAAGGACTAAGCACACCGCCGCCCATGCCGCGGCCCATAGGAGCTAAAATGTAAAAATCCTCTCCCGACACAGCAGTCAGGAGAGGATTTATAGTTTATGCTAACAGCGGGCGGCTTACTTAGCGTAAGCCACGCTGCGGGTCTCGCGGATAACGGTTATCTTGACCTGTCCGGGATAGGTCATCTCATTCTGGACCTTGGTAGCTATCTCGTCAGAGAGCTTGGTGCTCTCCTCGTCGCTCATCTTGTCTGCCCCGACGATAACGCGCAGTTCGCGACCAGCCTGGATGGCATAGGTCTTCACCACGCCCGGATAGCTCATGGCTATTGCTTCCAAATCGTTCAGACGCTTGATGTAAGCCTCAACGATTTCGCGGCGGGCACCAGGACGGGCACCAGAGATGGCGTCGCAGACCTGGACGATGGGGGCCAGGAGGGTCTCCATCTCGACCTCGTCATGGTGGGCAGCGATGGCGTTGCAGATATCGGGCTTCTCCTTGTATTTCTCGGCTATCTTGGCACCATACAGAGCGTGGGGCAGCTCGCTCTCCTCATCGGGCACCTTGCCTATATCGTGGAGCAAGCCGGCGCGCTTGGCCTTCTTAGGGTTAAGACCCAGTTCGGAAGCCATTACAGCACAGAGGTTGGCTGTCTCACGAGCGTGCTGGAGCAGATTCTGGCCGTATGAAGAACGATATTTCATCTTACCGACGATGCGGACCAACTCAGGATGGAGCCCGTGGATGCCCAGGTCGATGACGGTGCGCTTGCCGGTCTCGATAATCTCGTTGTCCAGCTGCTTCTTAACCTTGGCGACCACCTCCTCGATGCGGGCAGGGTGGATACGGCCGTCGGTAACCAACTGGTGCAGGGCCAGACGGCACACCTCGCGGCGGATGGGGTCGAAGGCCGAGATAACGATAGCCTCGGGCGTATCGTCTACTACTATCTCGACACCCGTAGCAGCCTCCAGGGCGCGGATGTTACGTCCCTCGCGTCCGATGATACGTCCCTTGACCTCGTCATTGTCTATATGGAACACGCTCACCGAGTTCTCGATGGCCGTCTCGGTGGCCACGCGCTGAATGGTCTGTATGACTATCTTCTTAGCCTGCTGATTGGCATTGAGCTTGGCATCGTCTATAATCTCGTTGACATAGCTGGCGGCATCCAGTTTGGCCTGGTCCTTCAGACTGTCCACCAGGCGGTTCTTAGCCTCCTCGGCGCTCAGTCCGGAGAGTTCCTCCAGCTTGGCCCGCTCCTGCTCCTGCATCTTCTCCAGTTCCTGCTGCTTTACCTGCATCAGTTTTTTCTCATTGTCGATACGCTGCTGGATCTGTGTGAGCTCCTGCTTCTTGCGCCCTATTTCCTCCTGACGCTGGTTGAGCGATATTTCGCGCTGCTTCAGGCGGTTCTCGTTCTGCTGTATCTTCTGGTTGCGCTGCTGCACCTCTTTCTCCAGCTCGCTCTTCTTGTTAAGGAACTTCTCCTTGACCTCAAGCAGTTTTTTCTCCTTTACTACATCGGCCTCCTTAGCGGCTGCCGCTATCATCTCGTTGTATTTTCCCTTAACCACGTAACGGAAAATCATATAGCCGGCCACTCCGCCCACTACCAGGGCCACGACCGCGATAATCAATGTTATTACCATTATATAAATATGTGTTACTTTAATATCCTTAATCGTCCAACGCTTCTTCGATCTCGGTGGTAAGCTTCGTAAGGATATCCATAACGGGTACTACGTCATGCTTACGGCGCTCCTTCTCGTATCGCAGCGATATATCTATAAGCGCCATGTACAGAATGTCCCTATCGCTCTTGCTGCTTTTGTACACAGACGAGTAGGAATTTATCACATCGGTTATGAGTTTAGCCCCAGCGCGGTAACACTCTTCCTCCTCGCGTGGAATAGTGACCATCATATCTGTATCGTAAACGTGCAACCGTATACGTAGTTTCTCCTTATCTCCCTCAGCCATCGCTCCGATTATTTTTCACTCAGTAGCGTGATACATTTGTTGACATCCCTGATGAGCTTGGACACGCGCCTGAGCGCCCCGTCGACATCGCCGTCGGTAACCTCTATCATGCGCGCCATCTTCAGGGCGTTGTAGTCATTGGCGGCCTGTGTCAACTGGGCTTCAAGCTGCGCTATCTTAGCCTCGCGCTCCCTTACCAGCCCAGCCAGCCGCTTGTTCTCCGCCTTCATGTCCTGATATTGGAGAATCATCTGCCGCATACGCGTGGTAAACAGCGCTATCGTTTTCTCAGTCGCATCCATAGACTTATATTGTGCTTACAAATTTATATTAAAAATCTGTAATTTCAAAAAGTTTGACCTTTTTTTTCTATTTTGCAGCTTCTTCTTTGTTCTTGGGTTCCTTTTTGGCCAGCATGACCACCTGGAAGACGAAGTCGGTTATCCACTTCTCCGAGAAGTTGAGCCGCTTGTTGTACTGGCGTATGGCCAGCACGGCCTTGATGACTCCGGCGTCGCGATAGTCGTTCTTGGCAAAGATGTCGCGCACGGTTTTCTCGGTCATGGTGTATATGGCGCTCCTAAAGAAAGAAGGCATGCGCAGCTTGAACTTCATCAGGTTGCCCATGAGCATCATCAGGTCCTGGGAGAAGCCCTGGAACTGGACGAGATATACCTGCACGTCCTGTAGCTTACGGCAGTTCTTGCGGATACTGGCGTCAATCTCCTTGAAGAAGTTGTCGTCTACCTTGTAGAGCTCCTTGAGCATCTTCTTGCAATGGCTCTTCTCGCCCACACCGAGCTTGTTGTTGACCGTAGGCACATGCAGGGTGGTCTTGAACATACGCAGATCGGGCAGCATGGCCAGGTTGTTGATGCCGAGAGTACTGGCCAGCGATGCCTGGAAGTACACCCGGATAAGCGTCATATAGTCTTCCATTCCACCAGACTTCGTGTCTGATGTCTTGGCGCCAAATAGCTTTGTAAATATTCCCATAATAGTTGTAGTTATACTTTCCCGAATGGTGGCTTTCACCATTCCTTGGTACAAAATTACTATAAACCGCGGAATTGCCAAAATTATTTGAAGTATTTATTTGTCCAAACGGGCTTTTCGCGCCCTTTATCAGCACAATTCGCGTGCCGCCAGAGGGCGGTGCATGGTTAGTCCGCGGACCAGTAGGACAAGTCCGGCCGGCGGCACAGCCAGCCCTGTCCCTATTTAGACTGTATATATATGCAAAAACCATCGCGAAAAAGTGAATAATTATACAGAAATGCGCGGAGACCGTCCTGGCGGAAACTCTGATTACAGACGCACGAATGGCCGCATATTCGGGCATTTTTAACAGTTGTTTACAGAAAACGGGCATCATCGGTGCCCTCCCAGGGGGCAAAACGGGCAAAAAAGACGCCATTTTTGGCTATTTTGCCGACATCGGAGAGCAGCGCAAAAACCACCTCCAGATGTCTAATGACCATCGCGAGCGTCGCCGCGATGGTCATTAGACCGCTAAAGGTACTTCCGGGCCGATTTTCAGTCCCCTCTATTTTGCGTAAAATCGACCGCGGGCACCGCCGCGTCCCTCTGCCCGACGCTACAGCGACTTTCCGGAACGCAGCCAGCCCCCATTTCTGCATAAATATACATTAATGGGCTGTTGATAATTGAACAATATTTACAAAATAGTCAACTCTTCATTTCACCGGGACGGCTACCGCCACCCCCATGGCCGCCGTCCCTCCAGCCAAGGCCTGCCAACATTTTCCCACCCATCCCAACGGGAGCGAAAGCGGCCATCGGGACTGCCACCCGCATAACCGCCACGAAAAAAGCCACGACAAACGCATTTTTTTACATTAATAATAAGGTGAAATAAAATTAAAATTGTAACTTTGCAAGAACAAGTAATAAACGACAGAGCATACTACATGTCACAATATATTAACTCGGCAGATAATACCATCAAAACCTGGGTTATCCTCGGCGACTTTGCCATCCTGAACATTGTCTTCGCGATAGTGTCGATGGGGCTGTACGCGCCCGAGGGAGCCACGATGTGGATGGGGCACACCCACAGTCTGCTGTACTTCAACCTGGCACTCGCCGTGAGCGAGTGGCTGCGCCAGCCCACCGTAGGCCAGCGCATGGCCACCTACCGGCGCCAGCTGGCCGACACCAGTATGCTGGTACTCACCCACGTAGTCCTGCTGGCAGCCCTGCTCTACGCCACTGGTTACACGGGGCCGCTTGCCGCCATGACGCTGCCCCTCGCGGCCGCCGAGTGGGCTGTACTGACGGCCACACGCATGGGCGAGACGGGATGGGCCGGACACACACGGATGGCCGAGCGCAACATACAGAACGTGGTCTTCATCGGCGACACGCCGGCCGGCCGGTCGCTATACGGCAAGCTGCAGCGCGCCTCTGCCTCGGGCTACCGCCTGTCGGGCTACTACAGCGACCATGCCCGTCCCACAGACCACCAGGACAGCTCCGCGCCCGCGGCCAACTACCTGGGCACGGTGGCCGACTTCTTCGCCCAGCACCCCGGCGGCGGCGACGCTCCGACCGGCATCAACTGCCTGTTCTGCAGCCTTCCCCCGCACGACACCAATACCATAGAGCGGCTCATCCGCTTCTGCTATACCCATACCATCCACTTCTACTACGTTCCCAGCGTGTGCAACGACTTCCAGCTACGGCTCAAGCCCGAGCGGATGGGCGAAACGCTGCTCTATACGAGCTACCGGGAACCGCTGCTCTACTCGCCTACCCGTATAGTAAAGCAAGTGGCCGACACCGTGATAAGCGCCGTGGTATGCGTGGCCCTCATCCCGCTGCTGCCCTTTATCGCCCTGGGCATCAAGATGCAGAGCCGCGGGCCCGTGTTCTTCTCCCAGGCACGTACGGGACTTGACGGGCGCACCTTTACCTGCTACAAGTTTCGCACCATGCACCTGAACCGTGAGCAAGACACCCTGCAGGCCACCGAGAACGACCCGAGGATATTCCCCTTCGGCGCGTTTCTGCGTAAGACCTACATGGACGAACTGCCCCAGTTCTTCAACGTACTGCGGGGCGACATGAGCATCATAGGCCCCCGCCCCCACATGCTCTACCACACCCAGATGTACAGCAAACTGATAGACAAATATATGGTTCGCCACTTCTACAAGCCCGGCATTACCGGCTATGCCCAGGTAACAGGCTTCTGTGGCGAGACCCACGAACTCTGGCAGATGGAAGAGCGTGTACGGCGCGACATCTGGTACATAGAGCACTGGTCGGTCGGCCTCGACCTGTGGATAGCTTACCGCACGGTGCGCTCTATATTCGTTCATAACAACAAAGCATCATAATAATATATATAAAAGGTGAAAGGTATAGTTCTTGCAGGGGGCTCGGGCACTCGCCTGTACCCCATTACCAAAGGGGTCAGCAAGCAGCTGATTCCCATATTCGACAAGCCGATGATATACTACCCCATCTCGGCGCTCATGTTGGCTGGCATACGTGAGATACTTATCATCTCGACCCCATACGACCTCCCGGGGTTCCGCCGGCTGCTTGGCGACGGGCAGGAGCTTGGCGTGAGGTTCGAGTATGCCGAACAGCCCAGTCCCGACGGGCTCGCCCAGGCCTTCCTCATCGGCGAGCAGTTCATCGGCGACGACAGCGTATGCCTGGTCCTGGGCGACAACATCTTCTACGGTGCCGGCTTCAGCGGCCTGCTTCGTCAGAGCGTACACCATGTGGAGGAGCAAGGCATGGCCACGGTGTTCGGCTACTACGTCAATGACCCCGAGCGCTACGGCGTGGCCGAGTTTGACGCCGAGGGCAACTGCCTGAGCATCGAGGAAAAGCCCGCCCATCCCAGGAGCAACTATGCCGTGGTGGGCCTCTACTTCTACCCCAACAGCGTGGTTCAGATAGCCAAGGCCATCAAGCCCAGCGCCCGCGGCGAGCTCGAGATAACATCGGTCAACCAGGAGTACCTGCACCGCCACCAGCTCAAGGTCCAGACACTCCAGCGTGGCTTTGCCTGGCTCGACACCGGCACCCACGACAGCCTGAGCGAGGCCAGTACCTTTATCGAGGTCATCGAGAAACGCCAGGGGCTCAAGGTGGCTTGCCTTGAGGAGATAGCCTATAAGATGGGCTGGATAGACAGCGACCGGCTGCGCCAGCTGGCCGAGCCCATGCTCAAGAACGAATACGGCCAGTATCTGCTTACATTGATAAAATAAAACAACTAATAATACATGGAACAGTTAAAAACAGGACTCCCTGAAGAAATTCAGGACCAAGGACAGAGTTCGCTGAACTACCAGCAAATTCTAAGGACTTTAATTCTCAACTGGAAGTGGTTCGTTTTGTCGCTCGTGATATGCGTGGGCATCGCGGCCATTTACCTGCGTTACACAACACCGGTCTACCAGGCCACGACCAAGCTGCTGGTCAAGGACGACGACAGCAACCAGCGTGGGCGGGCTGGCAACAGCATCGCGCAAGCCGCCAACCTGGGCATCATGGTCAACACAAACGGCTTTGACAACGAGATAGAGATTCTCAAGTCAAGACTGCTGGCCGAGCAGACCGTCAGGGACCTCAAGCTCTACGTGAACTACTATCGCAAGGGC
>ERZ808240.4530-NODE-4530-length-12196-cov-3.098097_pt1 | contig 12196 bp, 10 predicted proteins | sample MGYA00521084_ERZ808240 | MGnify/ENA primary metagenome ERZ808240 (study PRJEB31516, sample SAMN03275571) | gut metagenome | biome: mammalia-associated habitat; material: feces | host: Papio cynocephalus | place: Kenya | collected 2012-08-06 ... | reverse complement strand
GCCTCCGGTATCAGCGGAGCGAAGACGACAAGCGCCCTAAATCTCAGAAGCGGCGCGAGCACAAGTAAATCCATAATCATGACAATGCCCGTCGGAGCGGAGGTCATTGTCGGAATGACGCAGAACGGGTGGTGTAAAGTCGTTTACAAGAACACCGTCGGCTATGCTTCGGCAGAGTATCTGAAAACAGTCAGCAAGGTCAGCGGCAATTTCGGAACGGGCACCGTCTCAGGCGACGATGTGCGCATGAGAAGCGGCGCCGGCACCGGCAGCTCCGTTATCGGTACATACGATAAGGGCACTAAAATGTCCGTCGTCGGAGCCGCGGGCAACTGGTATGAAGTCAGCTATAACGGGAAGACCGGCTATGTCAGCGCAGACTATATGAAGCTTTCGGTCGGAAACGCAAGCTCCACTCCTTCCGCTGCGCCCTCCCCCGCTCCGTCTGCGAGCACGGCAGCAAGCTCCGGCGGCTTCAAGGCAAGCGTCATCGGAACGAGCGTGAGGCTCAGAAGCCGGGCAAGCACAAGCTCCGATACTCTCGGCTACTACTCAAACGGCGTGAGCCTGACTGCTCTCGGCTCGGTAAAGGACTGGTATAAGGTTTCCTATAACGGCAAGGTCGGCTACATGTCCGCACAGTATGTCCGAATAACGCCGGCAGACAGCTACAGCACCGCGAAAAGCGGCACCGTCAGCGGAGACAGTGTGCGCATGAGAATGGGGCCGAGTACCGATTTCGCGGCCATCGGCACTCTCAACAAGGGTGCGAGCGTCAAGATCACCGGCGAGACCGGCTCGTGGTACGAGATCAGTGCAAACGGCAAGTACGGCTATATGAGCAAGGACTACATAAAGATCGTGAACACTGCCTCGACCGGTACCGTTGAAAAGCTGGACAAGATCGGCATAGTCACCGGCAACGGAGTGCGCATGAGAAGCGGCGCGGGCACGAGCTACTCCACCATCGGCTATTATGATAAGGGCATCCAGGTCAAGGTCACCGGCAAGACAGGCTCCTGGTACGCCGTCAGCTATAACGGCCTGAACGGCTACATGAGCACAAGCTATGTCAGACTAAGCACAGGCAGCACCGTTGCCAATCAGATAGTCTCAACCGCGAAGCAGTACCTCGGAACGCCCTATGTTTACGGCGGCTCCTCCCCCCGCGGCTTTGACTGCTCGGGCTTCATGTACTATCTTTACGGTCAGTACGGCTATAAGCTCTGGCGCGGAGCCGGCGGACAGTGGAACAACAACGGCACAAAGGTCGATAAGAGCGAGCTTCAGCCCGGCGACCTCGTGTTCTTCTCCGACAGCGTCGATCCCATCGGCCACGTCGGCATGTACATCGGCGACAATCAGTTTATCCATGCCTCATCCGGCAAGGGCTGCGTCGTTATAACCTCACTGAGCGCAAGCTACTACGCAAATCACTACACCGGCGCAAAGCGTATCATTCAGTAGTATATATAGTTTTCACCGCAGGAGTTATCCTGCGGTGATTTTTTTACAGTCTATTATCTATGATCTTATACACTGTATACTGCGCGATACTGCGCGGCGTCAGTCTGTAATACTTGCGATTTGGTCCGAGCTCGGACGCGCGGTATTCGGTGTCAACAAGGCCGTTTTTATCAAGCCTCAACAGCACTAACTTGTAAGCCTATTTAAAGCGCTTCAGGCGCAAAGCATTCGATACGACCGAAATGGAGCTGAGCGCCATTGCCGCGCCTGCAAACATCGGGCTCAGAAGCGGCCCTCCGAAGGCGTAAAACAGACCCGCTGCAAACGGAATGCCCACGCTGTTATAGAAAAACGCCCAAAACAGGTTTTGTTTTATGTTTCGGATAACTGCCTTGCTCAGGCGCAGCGCCGTCACGAGCGCGCCGAGGTGCGAGCCCATGAGCACAACGTCGGCCGATTCTATCGCAACATCTGTTCCGCTGCCTATCGCCGCGCCGATATCGGCCGAGGCGAGCGCCGGAGCGTCGTTTATGCCGTCGCCGACCATGCAGACCTTTTTGCCCGCCGCCTTGAGCTTTTCTATCTCGCCTGCCTTGCCCTCGGGCAGTACACCTGCGAGTACTCGGTCGATATTCGCCTTATCGGCAATCGAGTGTGCGGCCTTTTCGTTATCGCCGGTTATCATGATAGTATCAATACCAATATTGTGCAGAGCGGATATTGCCTCGGGGCTATCGCTCTTTATGGTGTCGACCGCGCCGAAAAGTCCGGCGAAGCTGCCGTCAATGGCTGCAAACATGAGCATGCAGCCGCTGTCTTCGAGCTTTTTGCGCTCATCGGAAGCCGTTATTTCAACGCCGTTTTCCTTCATAAGCAGTGCGTTGCCGATAAGCACCTCGCGCCCCGAAACGCTCGCCTTTATGCCGCGTCCGGGCACCGCCGTTATACTCTCTGCCATGGGCAGACTGAGCTCTCGCTCCTCGGCAGCCCGGGTTATCGCCTTTGCAACCGGGTGCTCGGAGCCCGATTCGGCAGCGGCGCATATGCCGAGAAGTTCATCCTCGGGAAGCGACACGGAGTAAATGCTGCTCAGCTTTGGCTTTCCCTCTGTTACCGTTCCGGTCTTGTCGAGAACGACGGTATCGGCAAAGGCCATTGCCTGCAGCGCCTCGCCGCTTTTATACAAAACGCCCATCTCGGCTCCGCGGCCTGTGCCGACCATTATCGCAGTCGGCGTTGCAAGGCCGAGCGAGCAGGGGCACGCGACCACAAGAACAGAGACGAAGATGTTCAAAACAAACTCGATATCCTTGCCGCACAGCGCCCAGATTATCGCCGAGGCGACCGCAATCGCCATGACTACGGGCACAAATACGCCCGCTACCTTATCGGCAAGCTTTGCGATAGGCGCCTTTTTGCCCTGGGCATCCTCTACCATGCGGATTATCTGCGCAAGCGCCGTGTCTCCGCCGACCTTTGTGGCCGTGAACACGATAAGGCCCTCGCCGTTTATGCTGCCGCCGGTAACGCCGCTTCCGACATCGAGTGTGACCGGCAGGCTCTCGCCGGTGAGCATGCTGAGGTCGGCGCTTGATGCGCCGGAGGTCACCGTGCCGTCACATGGGAATCTCTCACCCGGGCGGACGGTTATCACATCGCCCTCGCGCAGCTCTGATACGGGCACCTCGCCTGTTTCGCCGTGACGGGTGACGAGCGCCGTTTCCGGCGCAAGCTCGGTCAGGGCTCGTATTGCATCCGAGGTATGGCGCTTGCTGCGCGCCTCAAGGTATTTACCGAGCATGACGAGCGTAATTACGACAGCAGCGCTTTCAAAGAAGAGGTTCTCTGAATAGCTTGCATCGCCGAGAGCTATCTTCACAACGGCATACAGGCCGTAGGCCAGTGCGGAAAACGTGCCGACCGCGACGAGCGTATCCATATTCGGGTGCCCCTTAACGAGGCTGCCGAAGCCGTTAATGTAGAAATTGCGTCCTCCGATGACGATGGGCAGCGTGAGTATAAGCTGCACGATCGCAAAGGTCAGCGGCGCGTGGTGCGGCATCATGAACATAGGAAGCGGAAGTCCGACCATGTGTCCCATGGAGACGTACAATAGCGGCACGGCAAAGCATATGCACAGGATAACGCGCTTTTTCATTGCATTGAGCTCCGCCTTCTTCTCGGCGTCCTCTTTTTTGCGGTTTTCGGCAGCGAGAGCGTCGGCGGAAACATACTCCTGCGCACCGAAGCTCAGTCGCGAGACAAGCTCGCATATCTTGGGAACGTCAAGCGTATTGTCGTCATAGACAATGTCCATTTTTTCTGTCGTGAGGTTTACGGATACACTCTGCACGCCCTCCTGGCGCTGCATAAAACGCTCAAGGCTCGACGAGCACGCCGCGCAGTGCATTCCGCTTATTTTAAAAGTCTTTTCAGTCATTATATCACCTTCAGTTAGCACTTGCTAATTCAATTCATACATATATTATACCATGCTCTTCAAAAAATAAAGTGATATTTTCGACAAAAAGTCATTCCCACAGCACATATCCGTCTGTGGGAATTTGTTCATATTACATTATAAAATTAAATACATTATTGCCGCAACGGCTCCGCTGCCGAGAAGCGTTGACAGCGCGGCAACAAGAGCTGTCGATATCCTGCCGCCTCTCAGCGATCCGGTATAGACTCCCGCCGCCTGCTTTGCCTCGCTTAAAAGCTGCGAACGCGTGACTCCGGCGGTTTTCATGTAGTCCTCGCGGACGATGAATATCGCTTCCTCAAACACCTTCGGGTCTGGCGATTTCACGACTATTACCCTTTTTGCAACACCCTTTACCACATCTAAAGCCTCCCTGTCGTCAGTCTTCTGCGTGTAGCTTAACCGTCTGAGCATGCTTTTATACCTCAAGCGCGCTCTTCGACGCGAACAGCAAGGACGGTCATATCGTCGGAATAGCTGCAATTGCGTTCGGCAGCCTTGAGCGTGTCGCGTGCGAGCGCCTTCATATCGTCGCCGCAGGAAAGAAGCATATCGCGCAGCCACGCATCGTCCGTGTCGCCGACAACTCCGTCGGATGCTATAATTGCGGTGCTCCCCGGCTTTAAGCGCATACGGACTATATCCGGTGCGGCTCCTGCAACGCCGCTGAGCCCCGGCGCGAAGTTTTCGCACTTTATTCTGCGTATTCCGCGGCTGCCGCTGACATAGCTCGGCGCGGCACCGTATTTATAAAAGCAGGTCTCGCCGGAAAACAGATCGACGCACATGAGGTCTACTGTTGCAAAGCCCCAGTTATCGCCGCACTTTAAAAGCATGACGGAGTTTAATGTTTTCATCGCGACTGCCGGATCGACTCCGGCGCGCAGGAAGCCCTCGAGAATGTCGATGACCTCGCGGCTATCGCTTGCAGCGGCCTCGCCGCTGCCCATGCCGTCGGAGAGAATGACGCACAGAACGCCCGCATCGGTCTTGAAATAAGTTCCCTTATCGCCGCTGACCTTCTCCCCTTTTTTCTTGAGTGCAGCTATGCCGACGGATACAGCCAGGGGCTCTGCCTCCATGAGCACGAGCTTTGCCTCGCTGTCGTTTTGGCTTTTAAGCCTGCACAGACGCACACCGAGAACGCCGGACAGCTTGTCGAGATAATCTTCCTGCTTTGTCAGGCGCTGAAGCGCCCCGCTTTCGATAACGGCGCGCAGTCTGCCGCGCGCGTCGCGGTAAACGGCCGCGTCGGCGTCGATATCCTGCGACAGAAGATAACGGATAAGCCGCCTTTCGGCGAGATGATCGGCTCCGTTCGTTCCGGCGAGCTCCTTTGAAACAGAACCCAGTATCTCGGCCATATCCGAATACTGCCCCCACGCCGTATTGCGGCTCTCGCGCAGTGATTCGGAGAACTGTCGGCGATACGCCGCCGCGCGAAGCTCGGCGTTTACGGCCGTAACAAATGCCTCGGGTGTTTTGCACTGCTCTGTGAAGCGGCGCGGTATATCGCCTATCTCAAGCGTGCCGCGGCTGAGCATTTTCGGCGTTGCGTCGTTGAGCGCAGAGAGCGTGTCGATATAATCCCTGTTCCAGCAGCGGTTTCTCTCCCTGCACTTGAGGCAGATGCTGTCGGCAGCGCGGTCAAAAACCTTGGCGGGATCTGCGTCGTTATACTGCTCATCGACGTTGCGCCGGACGATCTCATAGAGGCTGGCGTAGGCCTTACTCAGCCCCATGACTCTACGCGCAACATATCGCCGCAGTCCGGATTCTCCGCTGCCGCCGATCACGGGCTGTACCATTGAGCCGGCGCGGTTCAAAAATCCCGAGGGCAGGAGCAAAAATATGACCGATGCCGCAAAGACCTCAAACAGTGAATCTATCTCGGTTTGAAACGACCACGCGCACGCTACTGCGGCAGCGTTTGCGACAATGAATGCGAGAATGAAGAGCAGCCTGCCGTGACGGTTGAACATGCCGGACAGCAGCCCCGCGAACGCGTAGGCCATTGTGAAAAACGGCATGCCGCCAGCCGTCAGATCCATTGCAATGCCAAAGGCCGTGCCGATAGTGCAGCCGGTCATGATGCCGCAGCGCAGCGTGCAGGTCATTACGATCAGCAGCGCAAGAAGCCTGCCGAGCGATATCGCGCCGAAAAGCTCGATCTGCGACACTGCCATGAGAAGCACCGCCGCCGTTATAAGCACGCTGCCTGCGTATCTGAGCTCCTCTGCCTCAGTCGTACGCTCGGCATCGCTCAGCGCCTCGCGGATAAACCAGCATCCGCCGAAGGAAAACACCGTTTCTACCAGTATAACTGCTGCGGCTGGAGCCTGAGTGAACACCGATGTGAAGCTCGACAGTATGCCGGTCGAGAGCGCAGCTATGGCCGCGACGCTCGGGGCAAATATGCTTTTCTTCGCAAGCTTTGTATCCTGAAAGGCAAAGCTTATGGTGTACACCAAAACTATTGCCGCAAGGTAGCGTATGCTCCCTGCAAGGCCGCTGCTTATTATGTATCCGATCGCCGCACCTATGAGGCAGCCGACACCGTTCAGTCCTGCCCCGGGGGCCGCACCCGCCGCCATGCCGAACGGGCCGGCCGAGCCGAGCAGGCGCGCCGACGCCAAAAGAACGCCTCCGATCATATGCACCACCGCATAGGCCGCGCTTATTACCTCCGGCGAGGTGCGCTCCGCCGCGCTTTTTTCTATCGCGCTCCTTATCGCCGCGATCGAGCCTTTCATGTCCATTTTTACCCTCCGTCAGTTTACATAAAGTAATAATAATTATACTTATGTAATTCTCCGAAGCGTGTCGCTCGGCGCTGTAGAGAAATGTTATTTGCGCATGGAAAATACGGAGAAATAAACCGGCGCAATTCAGCGCATAAAAAAACAGGTACGATCTTTAGATCGTACCTGTTAAAATCAAGCTTGAATTACTGCTTTGCAGCGTCGTCCTTGCCGGCCTGAAGTGCCTTCATGTTTCCGGGGAGGAACTTTGCCTTGCGCTCGCCGAGCTCAATGCGGATAGCCTCGCTCATCTTTTCATCGTCAACGACGGGAGCCTTGGCCAGCAGTGCGCCCAGGATAGCAACGTTTGCGCCCTTGGGGTTGCCGACTTCCTCGGCTATGCGGTTTGCGTCGCAGTAAACGACCTGGATATCGTTGCGCTCTGCCTTGCGGTCGATCAGCGAGCTGTTGATGACCAGAACGCCGCCGGGCTTAACGTGAGCCTCAAACTTGTCCAGGGAAGGACGGTTCATGGCGACAACAACGTCTGCCATATCGACCAGCGGGGAAGCGACGGGATCATCGGAAACGATGACCGAGCAGTTTGCGGTACCGCCGCGCATCTCAGGGCCGTAGGAAGGCAGCCAGGAGACATGCTTGCCGTCGAGCATGCAAGCCATTGCAAGGAACTTACCGATCAGGAGCATGCCCTGACCGCCGAAACCGGCGAATATAAACTCTTTTTTCATATTATTCGGCCTCCTTGTCTTTCTTAACACCGAGAGGATAGTAAGGAATCATATTCTCTTCGAGCCACTTCATAGCCTCGATCGGGCTGAGACCCCAGTTGGTGGGGCAGGTGGAAAGAACCTCTATCAGGCAGAAGCCCTTGCCCTGCATCTGATAGGTGAACGCCTTCTTGATGGCCTTCTTGGTCTTCAGAATGTTTGCGGTGTTGTTGACAGCGCAGCGCTCGATGTAGTAAGAGCCGGGGATGGTCGCGAGCATCTCTGCAACGCGGATAGGTGCACCGCACCATGCCTCGTCACGACCCTTGGGGGAGGTGGTGGTCTTCTGACCAACGAGGGTGGTAGGAGCCATCTGGCCGCCGGTCATGCCGTAAATGGCATTGTTGACAAAGATGGTGCAGATGTGCTCGCCGCGGTGTGCAGCGTGAACGATCTCGGCAGTACCGATGGAAGCGAGGTCGCCGTCGCCCTGGTAGGTGAATACGAGGGTGTCCTTGCCGACAACGCGCTTTGCGCCGGTTGCGACTGCGGGTGCACGGCCGTGAGCGGCTTCGTACATATCGCAGTTAAAGTAATCATATGCAAATACGGAGCAGCCGACAGGTGCTACGCCGATGACCTTACCTTCTTCGATAACGCCTTCCTTTTCGAGCTCCTCGATGGACTCTGCTACCAGGCGATGAATGATACCGTGGTTGCAGCCGGGGCAGTAATGGAAAGTCTTGTCGCTAAGGAGTTTAGTTCTCTCAAATACTACGGACATTTATTTACCCTCCTTCATGCTCTTGATCTTTGCAATGATCTCGTCGGTGGTGGGCATCTGGGAGCCGCAGTGGCCGAAGAAATCAATGGGCTTTGCGCCGTTTACTGCAAGCTTAACGTCTTCGAGCATCTGGCCTTCATTCAGCTCTACGTCGAGAACTGCCTTCACGCCGTCTGCCTTGGCTGCCTGTGCAACCGCCTCATACGGGAACGGCCATACGGTGATGGGACGTACCAGACCGACGTTGATCCCCTCAGCCTTGAGCTGATCAATAGCGGACTTTGCGATACGTGCGACAGTGCCGAATGCGGTGATGACGTACTCTGCGCCTTCGAGGTTGTAGTTTTCCCACTTCTGCTCGTTCTTTGTGACCTCAGCGTACATTGCCTGAAGCTCTGCGTTATGTACGGACAGAGACTCGGTGTCGATGTAAATGGAGTTGATGACGCCGCGCTTTGCGGGATCGTCGCCGGGCTTCCAGCCGGTGCATGCCCAGGGCTTTTTCTCGGGGTCGATCTTGAAATCGACCATTTCGGGCATCTCGACAGGCTCCATCATCTGAGCGATGATGCCGTCTGCGATGAACAGTACGGGGATGCGGTACTGCTCTGCCTTGTCGTATGCGAACATCATGATGTCGACAGCTTCCTGTACGGAGGAGGGTGCGTAGGTCAGCAGGTGGTAGTCACCGTTGCCGCCGCCCTTGACAGCCTGGAAGTAGTCGCCCTGGGAAGCCTGAATGTTGCCGAGGCCGGGGCCGCCGCGCATTACGTTCAGGATAACACAGGGAAGCATTGCGCCTGCGCAGTAGGAGATACCTTCCTGCTTCAGGGAGATGCCGGGGCTGGAGGAGGAAGTGATCGCACGGGCGCCGGTGCCGGCTGCGCCGTAGATCATGTTAATCGCCGCGATTTCGGACTCTGCCTGCAGGAAGCAGCCGTTTACGTCGGGATCGAACATACGAGCGGACATGTATTCAGGAATCTCAGTCTGCGGGGTAATGGGATAGCCGAAGAAATAACGAGCGCCGGCTCTGATGGCTGCCTCTGCAATAGCTTCGCTACCCTTCATAAGAGTTTTTGCCATTATAATTTCCTCCTTAATCCTTCTCGATGTGGATTACCACGTCGGGGCAAGTAAGTGCGCATGATCTGCATCCTACGCACTCTTCAGGTCTTACAACCTCTGCCGGGTGATAGCCTTTTGCGTTGATTTTTGCCTTGGAAAGTTCAATGCAACCCCTGGGGCAGGCTCTTGCACAGAGACCGCAGCCCTTGCACAGGTCCTCATTGATGGTTACCTTTACCATGTTGCTACCTCTTTTCTTTATTTTTGCTTTTTGCTAATTTATTTAATCCGCGTAAAGCGGGGTCGCGCAATTAATGCTTGAAGTTTTTCTGCGGGTCGACCGTGTGCAGTCCGTATTTTATGTACGAATCCCAGTCACGGTGCATGTATACATCTATGGGGATAGGCTTGCCGATATACTTCGGGTCATGTCCCTCGGAAAGAAACTGTTCGAGCAGCTCCTTTTTGCCGGTGGTATATGCAACGGGGATGCCCGTTGCATCGGACACCTCCTTGAGCATCTTATAGCCGTCGCGCAGCTCCTCGACCGTCGTCTCTGTAGCGAGGTTTGCATTATTAATCATGCCGGTTATCTGAAGTCTTGAATGCACCTGCATTCCCTCCTGAAGCCTTATGAGCTTTTCCACGGTGCCCGACAGAGGTCTTCGGATATTGACGACATTGAGCACCTCCAAAGCGCCCGGCTCAAGATCAACAAAGTCCTGATGATATCGGCCCAGCGCCGTTGCGCCGACATCGTCGCCGCCGACGTCGAACACGACCGTGTCCCACTCAAGGACAAAGGCCGACGCGACCTCCGCCGGAAGCGAAAGCGTTTCGATACCCGAGCAGGCATAGTTCGGGGATACAAGCCGTATCTCCTTCTGCTCGACCATCTTGCCGCGCTCTGTCAGTCTGAAATATGTATTGACCATATCAAGGTCTATAAGCTCCGTCCTGTCTCCGCGGGCGGCGGCCTGCATAGCAAAGTTCAGGGCCAGCTCGCTCTTGCCGCTGCCGTAGTTGCCGATAAGGATCTTAACGTTCTTCATCGAAAGTAACCTCCGTTCATTATATGAACGCCTTCAAACACCTATATATTGTAGCATTCTGCAATTTTTCCGTCAACATTTATGCTTGTTAATCTTGAGATAATCGCCCGCAATAATTCACAAAAATTACGTATATTTTTTGTGAATTTAGTCAAACGAAATATTTTACCTCTAATTTTGAACGTTAAAAAGCGCACTATTCTCGATATACGTCCAATTTTGCTCCGCTATTTGCAAAAATGCAATTTTGACACGGTTTTATTCATTTTGATGCTTAAAATGTGCAGACACGGTCATTCCCATATCTGCACATTTATCAATCCATCATACCGTATTTGGTTTTTATACGTCCGAGCTTGGAAAGCACGGGCTTTTTCAGAAGGAGCAGAAACACCGCTGTGCCCAGCGCGTGGATAAGGTTAAATGAAAATCCGGAGGCATACACGGAAAGCAGCGCCTTCCATGTGACGCTCTGCGAGTACATCAAAAGCGATGCCGTGTCAAGCAGAATGCCGTAAATAACGAGAACGGAGAAAAATCCGTAGGCTACAATCGGCGCAGTCTTTACCTCCCTGTTATAAAACAGCAGCCCTCCAATGAAGCCTACAAGACCGAAGCCGAGCATCTGCCACGGCGTCCACGGCCCCTGCCCGAAGAAGATATTTGATATGATACCCGACGCGGCGCCGACCATAAAGCCTGCCTCAGAGTTGAACGCCGCCGCCGTGAGGATAACGATGGCGCAAACCGGCTTAAACTGCGGGGCCCAGTAAAACGCAGCTCGTCCTGCCACGGCAAAGGCCGTCAAAACCGCCAGCAGCACAATCTCGCGCACCTGCGGTCTGCGCCGCTCGAAGCGCACGAAAAACGGCAGCATGGCGAGCAGTATTATAACAACCGAGGTCAGATAGTATTTCCGGCTGTTCCACAGATACGTCTCTATAATGATGATTGCAGCGGACAATATCAGCACAGCTGCAGCGACGGTAACTCGCCTTTTATTCATTGCCGGAGGCACTCGACCACCTCCTCGGCCAGCACCGCTCCGTCGAGCACGCCGCGGCTGAGCTTTGCAGCTGACGTCGTGTAAAAGAAATTACCTGAGAAAAACTCACGCGGCGCACCCTCCGCCGCGAGCTCGCCGCGGAAAAGCAGGGCGCAGCGATCGGCATAACGGGCACAGAATTCAACGTCGTGGCTGACCAAAAACACGGTTTTGCCCTCGCTGCGCAGCTTTTGCAGAAGCTCGCCGAAGCATCGCTTGAGCTGCCCGTCCATTCCCTTTGTGGGCTCGTCAAGAAGCAGAACATCCGGATGCGTGAGCAGCACCTTGCCAAGTGCAAGACGCTGCTGCTCGCCTCCCGAGAGGTCGAACGGGTGACGCTCAAGGAGGTTTTCAAGCTCAAGAAATTTTACGAGCCGCGCTGTCTCGGTCTCATCCGAGCCGAGTTCTGCAAGCTCCTCCGATACGGTGTCCTTTGCAAACAGCTCACGCGGATCCTGCGGCAGCGCCGCTATACGCGCATTATTGCTTTTGACTTTGCCGCGATACGGCCTGAGCCTGCCGGAGATGAGAGCTATGCTCGTGCTCTTGCCCGAGCCGTTTCCGCCAAGAAGCGCGCATATCTCCCCTCTGTACAGTTTAAGCTCAAGGCCGCACAGCACATCATGAGCGTTTCTTTCGTATCTGAACCAGCAGTTTTTTATCTCGACAGCCGTGTCACCGTGCACATATTCGATTTTCCGCGTTATGTCAACCGAATTGCGTATACGCGAGGCAATAAACGCCCTGCCCTGTCCAATCGTCAGCGGTGCATCACCTTTGCCTCCGAGGGCGGAGAATATCCTTACAGCCGCCGGCATGGAGTCGAAAA
>ERZ808240.4529-NODE-4529-length-12196-cov-12.882464_pt1 | contig 12196 bp, 9 predicted proteins | sample MGYA00521084_ERZ808240 | MGnify/ENA primary metagenome ERZ808240 (study PRJEB31516, sample SAMN03275571) | gut metagenome | biome: mammalia-associated habitat; material: feces | host: Papio cynocephalus | place: Kenya | collected 2012-08-06 ... | reverse complement strand
GTCTGCATCCCGGGCCATATGCAGCGCGGCGGCAGCCCCAGCGCCTACGACCGTGTGCTGGCCACCGAGTTCGGCAGCTACGCTGCAAAGCTGGTGGAGATGGAGAACTACGGCGTCACCGTCGCCATGGTGAACAACCGTGTGGTGGCCAACCGTCTGGCCGACATCGCAGGCAAGACCCGCAATGTTCCCGAGAGCTGCGAACTGCTCACCGTCGCCCGCCGGATGGGCATCAGCCTCGGCTGATTATTCCATATCGTCCCATTTTCCCATGTCTGCACCGGAACCGCGCAGGCATGGGATTTTTTGTTCTGTGCCGCTCCTCCCAAAAAACATCTGGAAAAATCTGCAATTTTCTCTGGCTCTTCTCCGTATCCAGTATGTAAATGATCTGGTGCGCACATCGCCGCATTGCTATAGGAGGAATTCAAAATGAAACGATCCGTCTGTCTTTGTGTGTCCACTGTTCTGGCTGTCTCTCTGCTGGCCGGAGGTGCCGTATCTGCCTCTGCCCTCTCCGTCCGGGATGAGTTTTCAACCTCTTCTGTCATTTCGGAGGAAAACTCCCTTTCCTCCAGCTGGAAGCGCACCGTTTCGCCGGAACTCACCGACAAAGTGACCGCTCTCTTCCGCAAGGCATCCGATGGGCTGGAAGGTGCCGCCTACACGCCCGTGGCTCTGCTCGCCACCCGCACCACGGCATCCGGCACTCAGTACCGCCTGCTCTGCAGGCAGACTCTGGTCATCCCGGATGCCGAAGAACAGTATGTGGTGGTCACGCTGAGCCGCAGCTGGCTGGGACAGGCCCGGCTGCTGGACATCAGCGACGCCATCGCCCCCACAGACCTGCCCACTTCTGATGGTGAGCCGGTCACAGGCGGCTGGCAGGAGCCTGCTTCCCCTGCCCTGACCGAGGACACCTCTGCCGCTTTCCGCAAGGCCACCGAGGGCCTTCTGGGCGTGGATTATGTCCCGGTGGCCCTGCTGAGCACGCAGGTGGCGGCAGGCACCAACTACCGCATCCTCTGCGAAGCGACGACCGTCTACCCCGGTGCTGAGATGCACTATGTAGTTATGACCATCTACGAGAGCCTCGACGGCAGCGCCAGCATCCTGAGCGTATCGGACAGCTTTGCCAGCGCACAGTAAACCTGCACCCAGACAAAAAGGAGCGCCCCTGCATCACGCAGGAGCGCTCCTTTTCTGTCAGAGAGAAATTACAGAAGTTTATTTGTTCTTGTACATTTCCTCATAGTATTTCTGATAGTTGCCACTGGTGATGTGGTCCATCCACTCCTCGTGGTCGAGATACCAGTCGATGGTCAGGACGATGCCCTTCTCGAAGGGAGTCTCAGGATACCAGCCCAGGTCGTTCTTGATCTTGGTGGGGTCGATGCCGTAGCGGCGGTCATGGCCCAGACGGTCGGCAACATGCTTGATGAGGTCCTCGCTGATGCCGTCATCCTTCAGGCGGTCATGGAGCTGCTGGATGATGGTCTTGACGATGAAGATGTTAGGGCGCTCGTTGTGGCCGCCCACGTTGTAGACTTCGCCCACCTTGCCGCCGTTGCAGACCATGTCGATGGCCTTGCAGTGGTCTTCAACATACAACCAGTCGCGGATCTGCATACCGTCGCCGTAGACGGGCAGCTGCTTGTGGTGCTTGACGTTGTTGATCATCAGGGGGATCAGCTTCTCCGGGAACTGGTAGGGACCGTAGTTGTTGGAGCAGCGGGTGATGTTGATAGGCATGCCGTAGGTATCGTGGAATGCCATGACGAACATATCAGCGCTGGCCTTGGAGGAAGAATAGGGGCTGTGGGGGCAGAGCGGGGTGGTCTCCGTGAAGTAGCCCTCAGCGCCCAGAGCGCCGTATACCTCATCGGTGGACACCTGCAGATACTTCTTGCCCTCTTTCCAGGTCTTGGCGTCGGCATCGTACCAGGCTTCCTTGGCGCGCTGCAGCAGGTTGACCGTGCCCATCACGTTGCTCTGGACAAAGATCTCAGGGTTCTTGATGGAGCGGTCCACATGGCTCTCAGCGGCAAAGTTGATGACGTAATCGAAATCATACTTTACGAACAGGCTCTCCACCAGTTCCTTATCGCAGATATCGCCCTGCACGAAGACGTGGCGGGGGTCGCCCTCAACGTCCTTCAGGTTCTCCAGGTTGCCTGCGTAGGTCAGCTTATCCAGGTTGACCAGCAGGATCTCGGGATACTTCTTGAGCATATAGTGCACAAAGTTGGAGCCGATAAAGCCGGCGCAGCCGGTGATCAGATATTTTTTCATAGAATACAATTCCTCTAATTTATCCTTGTTGCAGAGTACATCTTCATCCGTCCGGAGGAAGCTTCCGAAGCAGCATCCCACCGAAGGTGACGGATAAGGGTGGTTCCTCACAAATCAGTCTTTCATCCCATTGTCGCCGTCCCAGTGCTCAAAGAAGCAGGCCAGCGCATCTTTCCAGTCGCGGACATCATTGCCCACGGTGCAGCGGAGCATCCGGTTGTCCAGAGCGCTCCACTTGGGGCGGTCGGCACTGTCCGGGTGCTTGGCCTTGTACTCTTCACTGGTGCAGGGGGCCACGGTGGCGTCCACGCCGGACAGGCGGATGATCTCGGAGGCGAAATCATACCAGGAGCAGATGCCCTCGCCGGTGCAGTGGTAGAGGCCGTACTCGTGGGTCACGCAGAGCTGCAGGATCTCGTGTGCCAGGTCAACGGCATTGGTGGGGTTGCCACACTGGTCGTTGACCACTTCCAGCTTGCCGAACTTCTTGCCCGCGTTGACGATGGTCTTGACGAAGTTCTTGCCATAGTAGCTGTAGAGCCATGCGGTGCGGACGATGAAGTGACGGTGGCAGAACTGCTCTACGTACTTCTCACCCATGAGCTTGGTGGAGCCGTAGGCGCTGATGGGGCCGGGGATGGTGGCCTCATCCTGTGCAATGCCGCCGTTCTCACGGCCGGAGAACACATAGTCGGTGGAGACGTGCACCAGACGGGCACCGGTCTTGGTGGCAGCCTGTGCCAGATTGCGGGGGCCGATGGCGTTGGCCTTGAAGGCGGCGTCATGGTTCACCTCGCAGCCATCCACGTTGGTGTAGGCAGCGCAGTTGATGATGACATCCGGGCGCTGACGGCGGATGAAGTCATCCACCATCTTGTAGTTGGAGATGTCCAGCTCCGGCAGGTCTACCGGGATAACGGTGGCGTTCAGCAGCTTTTCCGGGATGGCGCCGATCTCGCTGCGGCCCTCCCGGAGCTGCTTGATGATCTCGGTGCCAAGCTGGCCCTTGCAGCCGGTAACAATGATTTTCATGCGGATACCGCCTCTCTTAATACTTCAGTTTGCCGTCGGCCACATTCTTCAGGTGCTGGCCGTAGGGGCTCTTGCCGTAGCGCTCTGCGCTCTCCAGCAGGGTGTCGCGGTCGATCCAGCCATACTTGAAGGCGATCTCTTCCGGGGCGCTGATCTTGATGCCCTGGCGCTTCTCGATCATCCGCACGAAGTCGGCAGCGTCCACGAGGCTGTCCATCGTGCCGGTATCCAGCCATGCGAAGCCGCGGCCCAGCAGCTGGACATCCAGCTCATCCTGCTTGAGATACATATCGTTCAGAGTGGTGATCTCCAGCTCGCCGCGGGCAGAAGGCTTCACCTGCTTTGCCATCTTGACGACTTCCTTGTTGTAGAAGTACAGACCGGTGATGGCGTAGTTGCTCTTGGGGTGCTGGGGCTTCTCCTCCACGCTGAGCACCTTGCCGTTCTGGTCGAACTCCACGATGCCAAAGCGCTCGGGGTCCGGCACATAGTAGCCGAACACGGTGCAGCGGCCCTTGTTCTCGGCGTTGGCCACAGCGGTCTTGAGGATCTTGGAGAAGCCGTTGCCATAGAAGATATTATCGCCCAAGATCATGGCGCAGCAGTCGTCGCCGATGAACTCTTCACCGAGAATGAATGCCTGTGCCAGACCGTCCGGAGAGGGCTGGACTTTATATTGCAGATGGATGCCGTACTGGCTGCCATCGCCCAGCAGCGCCTCAAAGCGGGGCGTGTCGGTGGGGGTCGAGATGATGAGGATATCCTGGATGCCTGCCAGCATGAGGGTAGACAGCGGATAATAGATCATGGGCTTATCGTAGACGGGCAGCAGCTGCTTGCTGGTGACCATCGTCAGCGGATAGAGCCGGGTGCCGGCACCGCCGGCCAGAATGATACCTTTCATTTTGTGCACTCCTTATATTATGAAATAAAAAAGTTGTGCAGCTTGTACAGGGCGCGGCGGCGTATCCGCCCTGCCCTGTATGGATTCAAAGCGGAGCTGCGTCCGCTGTAAACAAATTCAGTGGCAATACTTCTGTCAGCCGCCGGGCTTCCCTCGCCACTCACGCTGACAGGCCGGAGCACGCAGCGATGCTGCTTTGGCTTCCCGGCTTGCGATAGTATTACACCTTATTCTACTATCAAATCGAAAAAAAAGCAAGGAAAGAGCGCCCTCTGCAGAAATTTTTGCAGAGGAAGCTTTCCCTTGCCTTACAGTGACAAAAAAGTAACCGCTCACAGTTCCCCAACCCATGCGGTTACTTTTCTTTTTGAATCGTAATTGCCGGTAAGGAGCCAGCCGTTTGTGGGCCAGCGCCTTTTCCTGTTTTTATTATAGACGTTCCCTCGCACAGTGTCAAGGGTTCAGAACCGGAACCCCCACTTCCAGAAATACCGCAGCAGGCTGCCGGTCTGCCACAGGCAGGGCTTCAGGCTGCGGTGCGCCGCCCGGTGCCAGGCATGGATGGCGGTATACTGGGGCACCAGATAGGCTTTTCCCTTCGTCCGCATCTTCTGAGTCAGGTCGGCGTCCTCCACATACATGAAGTAGTGCTCATCGAAGCCGCCCACGGCTTTGAACTCCGCCGTCCGCACCGCCGAAAAGCTGCCGGTGCAGAACTCGATCTCAGTGGGCACCGAGAGGTCTTCCCCCTCCATGAGGTACTGACGGTTATACTTCTCCCAGAATTTCAGGAAGGGCAGCTGGCGGTAGACCATGGGCCGGAACGCGCAGCGACGCAGGGGCAGATCCTGGGTGCGGCCATCCGGGAACCGCAGGCCGGGCCGGGCCATCACCACATCCGGGTGCTGAACCATCCAGTCGGCCAGGTCGCTGAGGGTATCGGCCGTGAGCTGGATATCCGGGTTCAGGATAAAGTGGTAGTCGCTGGTCAGCTCCGGCAGGATGGTATTGTGGCCGGTGCCGAAGCCGCCGTTGGTCTTCCGGCAGCGCACCTCTACCCTCTGACCGGGCAGGGTGCTGAGGACGCCGTCCCGCACGGCCGCTTCCAGCCGTGCACCGCTGCCGTCGGGGCTGGCGTTGTCCACCAGATAGAGGGTCAGCGGGTGGCGGCGGGTATATTCAAGCACTGTCTGCGCCGCCCGGAGCGCTTCGTCGCAGCCGTTATAAACAACAATACAGGCGGAAAGGTTCACGGGGTGTTTCCTTTCTATCTACAGGTCATTCCAGCGGCAGGATCTTCAGGCTGAAGTCTTCCTTCTGGATATCAAAATTGGGGTTAGTGCAGGGGTCGCCTGCGGCCAGCAGGTCGCCCCAGCGGGCCTGGAACCGGAGCACTTCGCCCTGGAACCGCTTCTGCTTCTCGGGGTTGTCCTCCATGCCGCGGCTCTTGCTCTCGTAGTGGTAGAGCTGGGCAAAGGGGGTGAACACATTGGTGTAGCCTGCCTGACGGACGCGGACACAGAAATCCACATCGTTGAAGGCCACCGCATAGCTCTCGTCCAGACCGCCCACTTCATCGTAAATTTCCTTCCGGATGAGCAGGCAGGCGGCAGTGTCAGCATAGACGTCCTGCACATAGTTCAGGCGGCCCATATAGCCGTCGGAGCTGGCCGGGAAATACTTGTGCAGGTGGCCGGCCACGCCGCCGATGCCAAAACCGACACCGGCGTGCTGGATGGTGTCATCCGGGTAGAGCAGCTTCGCGCCCACGCAGCCCACACGCTTCTGCTGGGCGTACATGACCATCTCTTCCAGCCATCCGGCGGTGATGACCTCGGTATCGTTGTTGAGCAGCAGCAGATACTCGCCGGTGGCGTACTTCTCGCCGAAGTTGTTCAGGGCGCTGTAGTTGAAGCCCTTGCCCTGCCATGTGACGACCCGGAGGGTATCCGGGTGTTCCTTCTGCATCCGCTCATAGGTGCGGAAGGTCTCGGGGGCCTTGCTGTTGTTCTCGATGAGGATGATCTCAAAATCCGGGTAGGTGGTGCGGGCATAGATGGACTCCACACAGGTCTCCAGGTCCCGGACATGGTCGCAGGTGGGGATGAGGATGCTCACCCGGCCCGGATGCTGGATGGTGTAATCGGTCTTATAATAGCCCGGCGTGCCCGGGATAAGGGATACGTCATCCACCGCCACACCGCAGCGGGCATAGTGAGCCTTGAGGGCAGCGATGCCGGCGTCGATGCAGTAGGTCTTGGCTGCGATATCGCTGGCGGTGCTGCCGGGGCTGGAACGCCAGTAGTAGAGGGCATGAGGGATATGGACGATTTTCCGGGCCTTCTCGGTGAGGCGGAGGAAGAGCTCATAATCCTGACTGCCGTTGTACTCCATCCGCTCGGGGCCGCCTGCGGCCTCCATCAGCCGACGGCTGAAGAGGGTCAGGTGGCAGATATAGTTGTTGGAGCGGAGATTGTCCAGCATGAAATCGGGCTTGAAGTGGTAGAGCACCACATTCTCCACCTTGCCCTCAAAGGTCGCTTCGTCGGTGTAAACGAAGTCGGCCCCCTGCTCTGCGATAGCCTTGGCAGCGTACCAGAGAGCACAGGGATGAAGGATATCGTCATGGTCCAGCAGGGCGATGAAATCGCCGGTGGCCATCTCGATGCCCTTATTGGTGTTGCCGGGGATGAGCTCGTTCTTTTCCAGCTTCTGATACCGGATGCGGGGGTCAGCAGCCGCCCGCTGCTCCACCATTTCCCGCACGCCGGGGGCCGTGCCTGCATCCACGCAGCAGAGCTCCCAGTTCCGGTAGGTCTGGTTCACCACGGAATCCAGCAGTTCTTCGAGGAAATCCAGCGGCGTGTTATACAGGGGCACCACGATGCTGATCTTGGGCCCGGCAGGCTGATCACCTGCCTGACGCACCAGCAGCTCCACCGGTGCGAACCGGTCAGCCCGCATGGTCTTGCCCGGGAAGAGGGCCGCATACTCCCGGCGTGCCCGGGCCTGTTCCTTCACTCCCTCGATGCCGCTGCGCCGCAGTTCCCGCAGCAGGACGAAGACCGGCAGGGTGTGCCAGAGCTGGCGGCTCTTGCTGACGACGTACCGCATGGGCCAGGTCATCTTCCAGAAGGTAGAGCCTGTCACCTCGCCCAGCGTCTTTTCCAGCTGCTGCTCATGGCTGCGGCTGAGAGAAAGGTCGTTGCGCAGCCGGGCGATGAGCTCTGCTTCCTCGCCGCAGGTGCGCTCGGCGCGCACCATCCGGTCCCGCAGGATGTCCATTTCCAGCTCGTAGCCCCGCACCATCTTGAACTGGGTGGGCTGAGAGACGCAGAACAGGGTGCTCTGCTGGGCGCGGCCCTTGCTGCGCCAGCCAAAGTCCCGGAAATATCCCTTCTGTGCCAGCTGTTCCGCCCAGCCTGCCATAACAGTGCTCTCATCGCTCACCAGCAGCACCCGGGCGGGCAGCTTCTCGGGCAGCTCCTCCCAGGCGGGGTCCAGCACCACCAGAAGCTCAGCGGCAGAATCCGTCGTCCACTCCTCTGCTTCCACACCGGCCCGGCGCAGCGCCTTGGCCAGCAGAGGCATATGTCCGCCCAGCAGGGCCGCAGAGGCAGGGTCTGCCTCCTCCGCGATGCGCTGTGCCAGCAGGCGGCAGCGCTCCCGCTCCTGCTTTTCTTTCTTTTCCTTCTCCAACTGCATTCCGTTCTCTCCAACCATTTCTTTGTCTCTTCGCTCCCGATTTCCCTCATGGGGCCGGAGCGTGAAACGCAAACTCTGTATCTTGTGTACAAACGTGTACAGTATACCAAATTACGTTCCATTTGAGAAGTATTTTGCGCAATTCCTTTGGATTTCCAGCCCTTTCTCAGCTGAACAACTTTTTCAGCCAGCCGAACAGACCGCCGCCGGAGCTGCCGGAATCGGATGCTGTGCTGATGGAAACGCCGGTGTAATAATGTTTGAGGATGTTCTTATAGCTCATCCCCTCCTCGGCAGCATAGCCCACCGCGCCGCACTGGCTCATGCCCACGCCGTGGCCGTAGCCGTAGTAGGTCATGCAGGGGGTGCCGTTGGCGTCCGCCCCGAAGTCAAAGCAGTAGCGGGAGGAGACGAACTGATTGATATAGCGGTAGCTGCGGCCATTGGACACAAAGGTATTGTACTGCACATAACCGCCTAAATCTTTGTGGGTAGTGTCTGCGCTCTGGTAGGGTTCCCCGGTACGGCTGTCGTTGTACTCCACATAGGTGTAGTCCTTGCCGATGATGCGGCGCATCTTCTCGTGATACTGGCGCTCATAGGGGCTCACCACGCTCTGCAGGTAGGGGGCATCGGTGCCCCATGCATCCAGACTGGAGCAGGTGCCATAGGTGCCGGTCTGGGTGTTATAGCCCGCGCTGGCCGACCACACGGCGTCAATGACACTGCCGTTATAGGTCAGCACCTCATTCTTGACGGATTCCACCGCCTTGCGGATGTTCTCCCGTGCTGTAGCCGGGATATCCTCCACCGGCGTATAGATGAGGGCATTGGCCGAAGAGCCATACTGCTTGTGATATTCAAGGTAGGAGTGGATGGCCACGGCCTGCGCCTTCCATGCCTCCTGAGCTGCACTGGCGCTGACATAGCTGCCGATGGAGCCCAGTTCGGTATAGGTGATGCCCACAAGGCAGTCCACCAGGTCGAGGGTCACGTTTCTGCGCAGGCCCTTGCCCTTGATGTTCAGATACGGCATTGTGATGGTGCTGCTTTTAGAGCCGAAGAGCCAGCTCAGGCAGTTTTCATCTTCTGCGGGAAGCATGGTGGTGTTGGCTCCGCCCATGGTGGTGGGGACAGCGGGCATCTCATCCTCTGCGAATGCCGCCGGGACAGCCACGCAGAGCATCACCACTGCCAGCACCAGCGCCGCCAGACGGCGCGCAAAACTCAGACGATCTTTCACGAACATTCCCTCCTGTGGTTTCCGATTCTCATATACTGTTTTAGTGTAGCACACTGCGCCCCCGACGGCAAGGACGGAAGTTTGCAGATGACACAAAAAGCCGCCCCGCAGCGATGAAACTGCGGAGCGGCTTCTCAGTTCGGGTTCTGCTTACTGTTCCTGCTGTGCGGCCTTCTTGGCTTCGAGAGCCAGGATGGCGTCACGGCGGCTCAGGTTGATGCGGCCCTGCTGGTCGATGTCGGTCACCTTGACGACGATCGCATCGCCGACGGCCACCACATCCTCCACTCGCTCGACACGCTTGGTGTCCAGCTTGGAGATATGGACGAGGCCCTCTTTGCCCGGGGCGATCTCAACGAAAGCACCGAAGTTCATCAGGCGGGTGACTTTGCCCTTGTAGATGGCACCGATCTCAGGGTCTTCCACAATGGTCTTGATGGTGAAGATGGCGCGCTTTGCGTCCTCCTGATCCACGGCAGAGACGAAGACGTGGCCGTCCTCCTGCACATCGATCTTGCAGTTGCAGGTGGCGCAGATGTCCTGAATGACCTTGCCGCCCTTGCCGATGACATCCTTGATCTTATCGGTGGGGATCATCATGCTGAACATCTTGGGTGCCCAGCGGCTCAGCTCGTGGCGAGGCTCAGCGATGACCGGCTTGATGATTTCGTCGAGGATGTAGAGACGGCCCTTGCGGCACTTCTCAAAAGCCTCAGCGATGATGTCATAAGTCAGGCCGTCGATCTTGATATCCATCTGGATGGCAGTGATGCCCTTGCGGGTGCCGCCCACCTTGAAGTCCATATCGCCGTGGAAGTCCTCCACGCCCTGAATGTCCAGCATGGTCATCCAGCGGTCACCTTCGGTGATGAGGCCGCAGGAGATGCCGGCCACAGGAGCCTTGATGGGCACGCCTGCATCCATCAGAGCCAGCGTAGAGCCGCAGATGGAAGCCTGCGAGGTGGAGCCGTTGGAGGAGAGCACCTCAGACACGCAGCGGATGGTGTAGGGGAACTCTTCCAGAGAGGGCAGCACGGGCACCAGAGCACGCTCTGCCAGTGCGCCGTGGCCGATCTCGCGGCGGCCGGGGCTGCGGGGTGCACGGGCCTCACCGACGGAGTACGGCGGGAAGTTATAGTGATGGATGTAGCGCTTGGTCTGCTCATCGGTCAGGTCATCCATGAGCTGGTTGTCCTTGGTGCCGCCCAGAGTGCAGGTGGTCAGCACCTGCGTCTGACCGCGGGTGAACATACCGGAGCCATGCACGCGGGGCAGGATGCCCACTTCTGCGGCCAGCGGGCGGATCTCGTTGATGCCGCGGCCATCCACGCGCTTGCCCTCATCCAGCAGCCAGCGGCGGACGACGTACTTCTGCATCTTGTAGCTCACGAGGTCCAGATCTGCCTCGGACAGGTCGGGGTACTCCTCGGCGATCTTGTCCATGATGGGCAGCAGGGCGGCGTCGCGCACATTCTTGTCGTCGGTGTCCATGGCGGCCTTGAAGTCGTCCAGATACTTGTTCTGGATGGCATGGTAGATATCCATATCCAGACCCACGACCTGGAAATCGATCTTCGGCTTGCCGCGCTCGGCCACGATCTTGTTGATGAACTCAATGGTCTTCTTGATCTCGATGTGGGCCGTCTTGATGGCTTCCAGCATGGTGTCCTCGTCCACCTCGTTGGCACCGGCCTCGATCATGACGATCTTGTCCATGGTGGCGGCAACGGTCAGGGCCAGGTCGCTCTTCTTGCGCTGCTCCTGGGTGGGGTTGAGGATGATCTCACCATCCACCAGACCCACCTGCACGCCGCCGATGGGGCCGTTCCAGGGGATGTCGGACACGGCAGTGACCAGAGAAGCGCCGATCATGCCGGCGATCTCGGGGCTGCAATCCGGGTCAAGGCTCATGACGGTCATGGTGATGCAGACATCGTTGCGCATCTCCTTGGGGAACAGCGGGCGCATGGGGCGGTCCACCACACGGCTGGTCAGGATGGCACGCTCGCCGGGGCGGCCCTCACGGCGCATGAAGCTGCCGGGGATGCGGCCTGCGGCGTAGAGCTTTTCCTCATACTCCACGTTCAGGGGGAAGAAATCCACGCCTTCGCGGGGCTTGGGGCTCATGACCACGTTGCACAACACGCAGGTCTCGCCGTAGCGGATGAGGGCGCTTGCGTTGGACAAGCCGCACATCTTGCCCATCTCCACCTTGAAGGGGCGGCCTGCCAGCGTGGTCTCGTAAACTTTGAAATTGTCAAAGTTTTCTCTGCGGGAACCAAATTCGATTGCCATTTGGTTTGCCTCCTTATGTCCTTTTATCGCAATTTTTACAAATAGTGCCTCACAAAACGGCATATTTGCGATGTGCAGTCTGCGGATGCTGCCTGTGCATGAAAAACACAGACTGTTCTATCTTCCAAAAGGCTGCCCGCCGCGCATCATAGCAATAAATCCAGCGTCCGTGCCCGCCCGGGGGCGCACAGGCGTTCGATTTACTGCTGCAACACGCAGCAGCGGCCTGTTGTTCAAAACCAGAGCTTGGGATACAAAGGAAAATACAACAAAAAAGAGCAAAGGGCAGGCACCACATTGCGCGGTACCTGCCCTCTGTTTTCTATTACTTACGCAGACCCAGAGTTGCGATCAGAGCACGGTAACGCTCGATGTCCTTCTTCTGGAGGTAGGCCAGCAGATTGCGGCGGCGGCCAACCATCTTCATCAGACCACGGCGGCTGTGGTGATCGTTCGGGTTCTTCTTCAGGTGCTCGTTCAGCTCGTTGATGTGAGCGGTCAGCAGAGCGACCTGAACCTCGGGGGAGCCAGTGTCCTTCTCGGTCAGAGCGACTTTGGCCATAACTTCCTGCTTGTTCATAGTAACAGTACCTCTTTATAAAATTTTATTTGCCGACGAAACAGCAGCGGGAAAACGGTACTCCCGGGTGGGCATACTCCCAGCCCCGTATCGCGGTAACAGGGCTAGTATAACAGAAACCAACGTAAAAAGCAAGAAAAATTTT
>ERZ808240.4527-NODE-4527-length-12201-cov-9.129508_pt1 | contig 12201 bp, 18 predicted proteins | sample MGYA00521084_ERZ808240 | MGnify/ENA primary metagenome ERZ808240 (study PRJEB31516, sample SAMN03275571) | gut metagenome | biome: mammalia-associated habitat; material: feces | host: Papio cynocephalus | place: Kenya | collected 2012-08-06 ... | reverse complement strand
AAAAACGAGAAGTTAGAACATATTAACTGTGAGGAGAAAACCATGAAAATCCATTCTTTTGGCGACGCGGCCAACCCGACGCTCCTGCTGCTGCCCGGCACCTGCTGCGACTGGAAAGGCAACTTTGGCCGGGTGATCCCGCTGCTGGAGACCAGCTTCCGGGTGCTGTGTGTTTCCTACGATGGCTTTGAAGAGACGCAGCCGGGGACGACCTTCCCCACCATGGAGGAAGAAACGCGTAAAATCGAAGATTACGTGAACCAGAACCTCGGCGGGCATCTTCATGCGGCCTATGGGTGCAGCCTGGGCGGCAGTTTTGTGGGCCTGCTGGCAGCTCGGCAGAACATCCGGCTGGATGTCGGCATTCTGGGCAGTTCGGACTTGGATCAGTCTGCACCGCTTCCGGCAAAGCTGATGACAGAGCTGGCAATGCCGCTGCTCTACCCGGTCATCCGGGACGGGAAATTCAAGGCGAAATTCCTGCAGAAACGAATGGATAAACGAATGCAGAAAATGGGAGACTATACCAAAGCCTTTATGGAAATGATGGGCGGAGCGCGGTCCTATATCTCAATGCAGAGCTGCAAGAACCAGTTCTATTCCGATATGATCACACCGCTGCCGGACCATCTGGACACGCCGACCGAGATCCACATTTTTTACGCACTGAAAATGGGCGAAAAGTATCGGGCACGGTATCTGCAGCATTTTGCCCACCCGGTGATCCACGAGCAGGACCTGCAGCACGAAGAGCTGCTGGCCTGCTACCCGGAACAGTGGACGGAACTGGTCAAGGAGATCTGCCTGCCGAAAGCGAACGATTGAAAGCGGAGGCCAGTTTCAATCATCTGCATGCAGCCAGAATCGTTCCAATTCCGGCCCGAGTTCAGCCGTGCTGCGCAGATACCGGATGTGCCGCCAGTGAGGCGGGAACAGCCGGGCATATTCTGCCCGGGTAAACCGGTCGTCCAGTAACAGCACCACGCCTTTGTCTTCCGGCGTGCGGATGACCCGCCCGGCTGCCTGCAGGACTTTGTTCATGCCGGGGAACCGGTAGGCATAGTCAAATCCGGCCCCGTTCTGCTCGTCGTAGTAGCGGCGCAGCATCTCCTGCCGGGGGTTGACCTGCGGCAGGCCGACACCCACAATGGCGCACCCGATGAGCCGGTCACCGGTCAGATCCACGCCCTCTCCGAAGATGCCGCCCATCACGCCGAAGCCCAGCAATGTCCGGGAAGGTTCCGGGACAAATTGCGCCAGAAACTCCGCCCGGGCAGCGTCATCCAGGCCGCTTTCCTGCACAAGGGTGCGCAGGTCCGGGTAGCGCTGGGCAAAGTCTTCATGCACCTGCCGCAGGTAGGCATAGCTGGGGAAGAAGGCCAGATAGTTGCCCGTTTTGCTGCGGGCCATCTGTGCCAGTGCATCCGAGACAGCCTGTACGCTGGCCTCCCGGTCCCGGTAACGGGTGGAGACGGGCAGGCAGTATAACCCCAGGTGCTCCGGCGGAAAGGGGCTTTCCAGCGCCACGGCCCGGGCGTCGGCACAGCCCAGCACACTGCGGTAAAAAGAGGGCGGCGTCAATGTGGCACTGAACAGAGCGGCACTGCGCCCGGCGGTAAGGCTGGCATCCACGAACGGGGCCGGGTCCAGGCAGAGCAGGTGCCATTCCAGTTCGCTGCCGCGGGCGGTGAATTGGGTGACAAAGTGGCTGTCATACCGGTCTGCCGTGCGGATGAGATCCTGCAGGGAAAAGTACAGCTCCAACAGCTGGCTGTGGGCATCGTCTTCCGCGTTGGCTTCCAGCCAGTCCTGCAAGGGGGCTTGCACCGCCCGCAAAGCGTGCAGCAGATTGGCGGGCAAGTCCTTGCAGAAAACGGTGCCGTTTTCCGTAAACAGCGGCTCCGGCAGATCGGCCACGGCGGGGGCAGCTTCTTCCAGCAGACTGGTCTGCCCGGCAGACTCCTCCGGAGCAGCAGGCTCACCCCGGCGCGGTGCCAGCCGGACACAGGCCCGGCGGATCTCCAACATGGTTTTATCGGCCCTGGCAAGTGCGGTCTTGAGGGCACTTTTGCCCTTGCCCAGAGCGTGTTTGGCCTCGGTCAGACTGCTTTTGCAGAGCTGCGCCGAGTACATGGCGCGGGCACGGTCCGGCAGGTTGTGCGCCTCGTCAATGAGGAACAGCCAGTCTCCGGCGGCATCAAAAAAGCGTTTCAGATGCACCACCGGGTCAAACAGGTAATTGTAGTCGCCGATAACCACATCGCACCACTCACTCAGGTCCAGCCCCAGTTCAAACGGGCAGACCGTGAACTGCCGGGCCGTTTCCGCCAGTGCGGCACGGTCGAAGCTGCCGCAATCATCCAGCAGGGAAGCCAGCGCAGCTTTGATGCGGTCATAATAGCCATTGGCATAGGGACACAATTCCGGCAGGCAGGCGGGGTGCCCTTCGGCATCCGGGTGCAGGCAGACCTTTTCCTTGGCGGTCAGGGTCACACTGCGCAGGGCAAGCCCCGGTGCAGCAGACCGCAGCCGGAGGATGGCGTCTTCCGCTGCGGCCTGGGTCGTGTTGCGGGCGGTGAGATAGAACAGCTTTTCACCGCGGCCCTCGCCCATGGCCCGCAGGGCGGGGAAGAGTGCGCTCATGGTTTTGCCAATGCCGGTGGGAGCCTGGCAGAACACCCGGGTGCCGCCCTTGTGGCCTGCGTCCTTTCCGGTGCGGCAGGCACGGTAGACCTCACCCGCAAGCGCCCGCTGCCCGGGCCGGTACGCGGCAAACGGAAAGGGAAGGGCAGCGAGGCTTTGGGTACGGCGGCGCTCCCAGTCCAGCTGGCGCTGGGCCCAGGGGGTATATTGGTGCAGCAATTGCTGGAAAAATTCCTCGAGCTGCTCCTGCGAAAATGCCCGCCGGAAGCGGATGATCTGGTCTGTATCGATCTGATAATAGGTGAGCTGAATGCTCAGCTGCGGCAGATTTTGCTGGGCGCTGTAAATCGCCCCGTATACCATGCCCTGCGCCCAGTGGCAGGGGTTCAATTCCTCGGTGATCTCTTCAAAGGGCACGGCGGTCGTCTTGATCTCATCAATGACGGTGCCGCCGTCCTCCGTGAAAATGCCGTCTGCCCGGCCCTCAATGGTGAAGGAAATGCCGTCCACCGTCCGGTCTGTGCTGAGAAAGACTTCGGCCTGGTAGCCCTCCCCGGCGGCTTTCTGCAATTTGCGATGGATGCGCGCGCCCTCGTTGGCGCGGTCAAACCCGGTAAAGCGGCTGTCGATGCTGCCAGTCCGCAGCAGAAATTCTACCAGCTGCCGCACCGGCAGACGGAGGTTGGGCATACGATTCACTTCCTTTTATGTTTCTATTCTGTCAGCCCGAACATCCCGGCGCAGTCTTTGGCGGCGGCATCCACGGCGGCAAAGTCCACAGCCGCACGGTAGTACGTTTCCAGTTCATCGTGGCAGCTCTTGGCCTGCGCCATCAGAGCGGAAGCCTGCTCCAGCAATTCTGCGGCTGCCCGCTCGTTGAAGCGCAGCCGTGCCCGATAACCGGCCAGATTCTCCCGGTCCAGGAAGCGGGTGCAGCGCACTGCCTGCGCACCGGCGATCTGCACCGGGTGCCAAGGATTGTCGGTGAGGAACGCCAGACCCAGCGACGGGATGAGGATGTGGTCGATCTTATCCTCCGGGTGCATGGCGCAGGGGCATGTGATAATGTGATACCCGCGTGCCAGCGCCTCCGCCCGGATCAGCTCCAGCAGCAGGCGGGAGACGGCCCCGTAATCGTCCCGGAAGACGATGACTTTATCGGCAATGGACTGCACGGTGTTCTGATAGAACACTTCGCCTTTGGGGGTTACGGCAGACAGCAGGCGCAGCTCCTCGCTGGCGGTGTCTTCCGTGCGGGGCAGTAAGCGGGCACACAGCCGCTTGACGTACCGGCGTACCTTTTCAAAATTGGCACTGCAGGCCTCGGCCCGGCGGCTGTCCAGCAGAAGGCTCCCGGCGGAGGCGATATACCGCGCGGCCCGGGCACGCAGGGCCGTATTGCGGGCAAACAGGGCCTTGACCTCATCGGTGTGGGCGTGCAGGGCCTCCGCATCAATGGTGTGGTACAGGCTCACCACCACCTCATCCGCCCCGGGTGCATCCGGCTCCATCACATGGGGTGCGGTGGCGTCCACGATGGCCTTTTTCTGATGCAGAAACACCACGCCGTCCAGGCTGTCCGGGTCGCTGGCGCAGTGGATGCGTTCCACTAGCTCGCCGTGCTGTTCGGCCTGCTGGGCCAGACGCTTCATCAAAGTGGATTTGCCGCAGCCCGGCCCGCTTTTGATCAGATACATCTGCATCCCGGGTTCCCGGCGCAGCGGCTCAAAATAGCCCTTGAACCCGGCGGGTGTGGTCGCACCCAGGAAAAAATCAATGGAATCGTGTCTTGCAGTCTCCATATCCAAACACCTCGCTTTTGCTTTAACCTATGCAAAACCAGGCGGTTTGGTTCTTATGAAAAGACGATTTGAAATGGCCTCCGCTGTGCTCTGGCCGTTTTCAGATGAATTTTTATTTTGATTGCAATTCGAAAAAGCCTGCGGGCTTTTTCGAATTGCTCTTTCACGGTAGGGGCTGAAACCGGCAGATGCTGCAAAACAGGGAATCGGTTAGCTGGCCGATACGACCCTTTCCGTGAAGATGCGTTTGGAGCGGCCCGCAGGCCGCGACAAACGCTCATAAAAATAAAATTTCCGCTGCTATGGCCAGAGCGAAGCGGAGGCCATTCTCAATGATAAGAATTACTGATAGGTATGTTCACATACTTCGTGGATCTTATCCCGCAGGGCGACAAAGTCCGCAAAGGCGTTGGGTTTGTTCTGCGGACCGCGCAGCAGGGCGGCGGGATGGAAGGTGCCCATGAACAGAATGCCGCCCTTTTCAATGAACTGCCCGTGTTCCTTGGTGACGGAAAAATCAGACCGGATCATCCGCTGGGCGGCAATGCGCCCCAGGCAGACCACGATCTTGGGCCGCAGCAGGCGGAACTGTTCCCGCAGCCAGGGCATACAGGCTTCACTCTCAGCCGGCAGCGGGTCACGGTTCTGGGGCGGGCGGCACTTGACGATGTTGGCGATATAGCAGTTTTTGCTGCGGTCCAGGTCAATGGCAAAGAGATATTTGTCCAGCAGCTGGCCGCTGCGGCCCACAAAGGGCAGGCCCTGCTCGTCCTCGTTCTGGCCGGGGCCCTCGCCCACAAACAGGACCTCGGCGTCCTGCGCGCCCTGCCCGAACACCACGTTGGTGCGGGTGTTGCACAGCTCACAGCGGGTGCAGGCAAGACATTCTGTTCTGAGAGTTTCCCAATCCATAGCGTAAATTCGCTCCTTTGTTCCGAAGTTCGTCGGAATGATATTTTATTCACAAATTACTGCGGGATTTCTACCTTGAAATATAGCACAAATTTTAATATACAACGATGAAATGTCTAAAAACACGGTAATGCGATATATTTGAACTTGAAACAAGTTCGTTAAAAGGATGGGAAAGTGCTAAATTCCTACACTATTTCTATACTATTCCTCTATCGCATTCCTACACATTGTGCGATGGACTATTTAATCTTTTCCATTTCCGTTCGAATCCACTCGATATCTCTTTTAGTATACGACTTTTCGGTTACATCATCAATATAATGACCGACAATCTTTTTGATCACATACTCGTCCACATCTGCTTTTTTAGCCATGGTGACAAACTGTACGCGGCCATCATGCGGACGATGCAGGGGATTAAGTTTCAACGCATCTCGCATTTTATCGAACTGCCGTTGATAGCGGTTATATACATAATAAGTATACCGAGAGCTTGTCTTAGTTGCTTTGGTACAGAAAAGGTAGCTGCAGTGCACATCAGATGATTTGTGATACCATTCAGCAACCAAATCATATATTCTCGAATGAATCGGAACGGTGCGATTTCGGCCAGCACTGGTTTTCATGCCGCCTGTGATTGTGCGCTTTTCGAGGTCAACGTCTGTCAGTTTGATATTCATAAGCTCTTGCGGTCGCCATCCCGAATAGATTTGGATCAGCGTAATACTGGCAATTGGATAGACATCTTTATGTTTCCAAAGAAGTTCGACTTCGGTATCACTATATGCTGAACGACGAAGGATTTTTCGATCTATCAATTCATAGCGAGACAAACGCTAAGAATCGGATGGAAGTCCGCGTCTACATCGAGACGGATGCAGAAACGTACGAACGCCTGCTGAAACGCTACTTGACGTTGATTTCCTGATCACCATTCCAGCGGAGCAAAAGATCTGAAACATGGTCTTTTGCTTTTTGTCTGGCTATGATATACTGAATATGGGAGGCGAAAAGGATGCTTGTGCGTGTTAAAGGAGCGATTCCTGAAAAAATAAACGGAAAATGGACGGTCGTTCTGAAAGAATATGACGAGGAAATCCCGGATTTGGGCCGTCACCGGATGATGTGCAACAAATGTGGCGACAAAAGATATCCTGAATGCCGATCATGGTGTCTGACCGAGAAAGAATGGGCAAGGCAGCAGCAAAAGAAAGCTCAAGAGAAAATTGCCAAACACAAGGTCGAGATTGATATTTTGGCCGGGCTTGTACGGGATGGCCTCCTGAAAGTGGAAGATGCTGCGCCGCGCGTGGAGATGACCGTAGAAGAATTTGAGGCGGCGATGAAGGACGCGGATTCTTGAAAAAACAACTTATATATGCTAAAATATGATTGAAGATGGGAGTGGTTGGAAATGCCGGTACTGAGCATTTTCTATGGAATTATTGTTAGAATGTATCGTGAACAGGGCGGAAAGCACAACATGCCGCACATTCATGCTGAGTATTCTGGAGAAGAAATTGTGATGGCACTTGATGGAACGATTCTGGAAGGAAGCTTCCCGAAAAACAAGCTAAAGCTTCTGGAAGCATGGGTTGTGATCCACCACGATGATTTGGAAGCAAACTGGAAGCTGTTGAGCAATGGTGAGCAGTTCTTCCGCATTGATCCTCTGAAGTAAGGAGTGGTTTTATGTTACAGCCAAAACTGATTAAAGTTGAAGCAATACCAAATTTGAAACTCCGGCTGTTTTATGAGACCGGTGAAGTAAAAATTTTTGATGTAACGCCTTATGCTACTGGTACATGGTATGGACAGCTGAAGGACGAAAGATATTTCAAGTCTGTTCAGCTGCTGCCAGGTGGCATTGGCATTGAATGGCCCGAAGGACAGGACATTGCACCGCATGAACTTTATGAAAACAGCGTGACGGTCAAGAAAACTGCGTGATATTTTACCCCTGAGAGAGCTTGTGAGAAATCACAGGCTCTTTTTTGTTTACGCGAAAAAATCTCCCTGCATTATGGGATAAGGCCCAAGAGCAAAGGAGAAGTACGATGGATATTTTGAAGAAAATCTGGAATACAAGCGTAACGGTTGGGCAGATCATTGTGACTGCAGCGATCGGACTGATCATCGGTCTGGTCGTGTGGGTCCTGGTGAGGCTGTTCCGGCCGTCAAAGGACTAAAGGCTTAACGGAAACCGGTACACCCTCTCAAAACTGCCGCTGGCCATGCGCCAGAAGTACGACGAGTTTATGAAAGAGGGCACGCTGGCCGTAATGGAAGGCACCGTGCTGGACATGATGGAAGTATACGACGATCTGGACAACTTTATCCAGAACGTGGGCTATGACGTGCGCTGCTTTGGCTACGACCCGTACAACGCAAAGGACTTTGTGGAGCGATGGGCGACCGAGAACGGGCAGTACGGCATTGAAAAGGTGATCCAGGGCGCGAAGACGGAAAGCGTGCCGCTGGGCGAGCTGAAAAAGCTGAGCGAGCAGCGGAAACTGCTGTTTGACGAGTAGCTGATGCAATTTGCAATGGGCAACTGCATTACCCTGGAAGACACAAACGGCAACCGCAAGCTTCTGAAACAGAGGTATGACCAGAAGATCGATGCGGTTGCCGCAATGATGGATGCGTATGTGGCTTATAAGAATAACCGGGATGCGTTTGAATGATTAGGAATGAGATTTCTTTTTGTTGTTCCAGTACTCCGACCAGTATTTGTCACTATATGCAATGACTTCAGGGTCTTTCATGTGCCGACCACTTCTTCTTAAAAACTCTAACTGTTCATTTTCGTCTTTAAGGATTCTGTCAGGCTTCCAGTCCGGGATGATTTTTTCGTTATCATCACCGTTAAAAAATCTTTTGGTTGGGCCTTGTTTATATCGTTTGATTACCCCGCCCTCGATCCAGTACCAGACCATGGAACCCCATCCATTGTCGCAGGGAAGACCGACTGCTCCATCCAACTCGCCGTCAGCAAGACGTTTTAAAAGGTGAACTTCAATGTCTGTTTTCGGAGGAGGCACTTCTTCAGGTTGGTCTTCTTGTTCGGTTGTAGGTGCAGGAGTGCTTTCTGGTTTCAGTAATTCAAGGTCGATTATAGGCCGATCTTTAAACTGATTGCTGTATTCCTGAAAAAGTGGATCTTTGGAATAACGACCGATCATGCGAAGAAAGTATATTTTGTCAATATCCGTGTCATAGGAATGCACTTTTCGAGGAGGGCCATAGCTTTTTCGAATCCCGTTTAAGCCGGTTCCAACTGGCCGTGCCTCCCATTCAATTGGAATACCGGCCTCGATTGTAAAGTAAACCTTGGTTCCGCAAGAGCCTTGAACGGGTGCATCAATTACTTCTGTGACGGATTCCAGATGGTGAAGCAGCTGTTTCTCTTGTTCAGTCATTGCGGGCTTGCATCCTTTCAGTTTGCACTATCGCGGTAGGTGTGATAGCGGACGACGATATCCGTATCAATGGGATACCAGGCATCTGCATAATAATCCGGGGCGCCATCCACAAGAACCTCGATGATCTCATACTCCTTGTTTTTCATGCCAATGACAAGGTCCGGAACAGCTTCGGACGTGACGTTGACGAAGCCGTGGTCTTTGAGGTTCTTGACAAAGGTGCGGGCATCATCTGAAGAGGTGAACTCCGGGATGGAGGCCTGACCCATGGAAAGACGGGATGCAGCAATATTTTCCCGGTTCAGAGCGTCCAGCTCATCCTTATGTTTCTGCGCAGAGTTGAGGTGTGCGATGTACTGGGAACCCCCGATGCCGATGATAAGTGTGAAAGCAGCCCAAAGAAGAAGTTTTGCAGCGTCTGATTGAGCAAAATCAACGAGCATTTCCTTGAATGAATATTGGCCGTTCATGATTTTTTCTTTGCGAATACGCTGTTTCTCACGGTTGATTCGGTCTTCTTCTGCATCGCGGCGATCTTCTTCCGCTTCTTCCCGGCGGGACTGCTCGCGGGCCTTTGCAAAGGCGTCGATGACACGCCCACGATTTTCGGCCTGTTTGACTTTAGCTTCATCAACAATGCGCTCGGTGTGCTCAGACTCAACCTTAGAGTAATTGACGTTGAAGTTGACATTGATTCGAATTTTTGTGCCGCAATACTCGCAGAAGATGAAATCACGGGACGGATCAGAAACCGTCAGAGTTTTGCCGCAATTCGGACATTTTCCAGTCAGCATAAGTTTTCCCTCTCCTCACAAAACAAAAAATGGCTGTTGAAGCCAGTATAACACGGGGGGAGGTATAAATGCAATAGGTTGTAATAAAGCACAGTCCGCGGAACGATTTGCGGCCTGTGACACGAAAAGGGGGAAATCAAAATGGATTATTGGGAGTATCTGGCCCACAGTCAGGATGGCAGCACCCGCAGCGGGCACCGGTACTATGCGCGCGAACTGGTGGGCAACAAGGGCGGTAAGAACGTATACCGCTACTTTTACACGGCGGCAGAATATGACTCTTACCGTAGAAGCGGCAGCAATCATGCCAGCGCGGCCAAAACGGAAAAACCGACTTTGCTGGAGAGAGCAAGAAAATCTCATAGTGAAAACCGCTGGCGCCCCGACACAATGATCAGTACGGCAAACACTGCAAGTGTTACGTACAAGAACAGTGCCGGTAAAAAACGCCATACGGACCTTGCGGGTGCTCCTGCTGTAAAGAAAGCTGAACGTGAATGGAAGCGAAAGACGAATAAATCCTATGAGAAAAATCGCGACAGACTGGAAGCAGTTTATCAGGCTGATAAGCATCTCCGGCGCGCAAAGCGCAAGGTGCAGAAAGCCGGTATGGACATTAAGCGGAATGTGAAGAACGGTGCCGCTGCGGTAAGCAAACTGATTGGCCATAAGACCACGATCTCCAGACCCAAGAAGAAAGGTACGTCTTCTAAGACGTCTGCAAAATCATCTTCTGGTTCAAGCACTCATTCTACCACAAGCTGAACGAAGAACTGCAGAATGGAACTTTGCTGCTGGACGATTACGCCGACAAGATGGGTCAGCTGAGCGGACGGGAACACTTCTACAACGGCATCCTGAACATTTTAGAGGGCATCAACAGTGTGCTGACGCCCATCCGGGAGGCTTTTGAAGAAGTGTTCTTTTCTTCCGGCGAGGGGCTGTTTGGTGCCTTGAAAGGCTTTGACGAATTCACCGCGAAACTGCAGCTGAGCGAGGCGGGCGCCGAGAAGCTGAAGAAGATCTTCAAAGGGGCGTTCAGCGCCATCAACATCGGGCTGAAGGGCGTGACCACGTTGGGCCGCATTGCACTGACGGTGCTGGAAAAACTGCTCGACCTGCTGAGCCCGGTGACCGACCTGCTGGGAAGCATCGGTGCGGCCATCGGCGATGTGCTGACCTATCTGGACGTAGGGCTGAGCCAGGCCGAAAGCATGAGCGATGTGATCGAGATCCTGACGAACGCCATCGCGTATCTGCTGGCACCGCTGTACCACGGTTACATGGTCATTGAGGCCTGAAAGGAGGGGTGAACATGGCAATTTACGATGTGAACGGCAAGACACTGGCCACGGGAGGCAGTGCCACAGTGACCGATGCTGCCAGCTGGATGCTCTGCCCCTTTCCGGTGCTGCGGACTGCTTCGGCTCTGAAAACCAGCAACTGCAGCATCAAAATGGACGGAAGCACGGTGATCCTGACCGGCGATGCGACCGGATACGCGGCATTCGAGATCCCGGTGGACGAGGTGGAGAGCCAGATGGTGCGCTTTATGCGGACAAGCTGCTGGGCAACGCGGGCGGCTGCGGCATCTACCCGCCCGGTCTCGGCAGAGCGAACGGCTGGGTACATGTGGATGTGCGCAAGGACAAGAGCCGGTGGAAGGGGTGAGCACCGATGGAAACGATCGTCGCCGCCATCCTCAGCGGTGTTGTGACTCTGATCGGCGTACTGATCGCAAACTCGCGGTCAAATGCTGTGATGGAGTACAAAATTGAGGAACTGACCCGGGAAGTACGCAAGCACAACGGCTTCGCGGAGAAGATCCCGGTCATCCAGAGGGACATTCAGGTGCTGAACCACAGAATGACCGACATCGAAACACACGAACATGAACACGAAAGGAGCAATGTATGAACTTCAATATTACGGCCGGTACCATTGCCCGCACAGCCTGCCTGCTGCTGGCACTGCTGAACCAGGTGCTGTGCGCCCTGGGTAAATCGCCGCTGCCGATTGAGAGCGAGACCCTCAACCAGCTGGTGACGAGCGGGATCACGGTGATCGCAGCGCTGATCGCCTGGTGGAAGAACAACTCCTTCACCAAGGAAGCCATTGCGGCAGATGCCGAATACGAACGCCTGCGCAAGGAAAACAGAAAGTAAAATGCTATTCGGTCTGGGCTGGATGGAAGCGCACACACGTATCCAATCTGAATGTACCGGCCCGGACGGAAGATATTCATCCCGCACGCATCGGAAGGCACGATCTGCCTGGAAAAATCAAAATGGCGTGACGTGAGAGGAAGAAAGCCCCTGCAACGATCGTACAGGCTCCGGAAAAGGGAGCAAGTGCGAAAATTGCAGGGGCTTTTATTTTTTGAGGGCAGGTGGACGCAGATGAAAACGGCTCAGTCCGTGAACATTTTACCACTTTGTTGAAAAAATGACGATGTAGCGACTCTGGGAATTTTTAGCACAAAAAACCAAATTTGTCTTGAACTTTTTGCCCGATGTGCTAGAATAGGGGTGAAAGGCAACCTTGTGTCCAACACATGGGCTGCAAATTTGGAAAGTAAATTCGGAGGTAATCACAATGGCTGATATGTTTGCACCGCTGGTA
>ERZ808240.4526-NODE-4526-length-12201-cov-44.064054_pt1 | contig 12201 bp, 10 predicted proteins | sample MGYA00521084_ERZ808240 | MGnify/ENA primary metagenome ERZ808240 (study PRJEB31516, sample SAMN03275571) | gut metagenome | biome: mammalia-associated habitat; material: feces | host: Papio cynocephalus | place: Kenya | collected 2012-08-06 ... | reverse complement strand
GCCACCCTCAAAGCTCCATGCTCGGCGGATTGCAAATCCGCCGAAACGCCTACGGGAGAATTTAAGACAACTATGCCTACGGATTCATCTGTGCCATCTGTGAAATCTGTGGGACTTAGAAATAATTTACCTGTGGGCGACATCGAGGGACAGACCCTCGTGATGCAGAAGAACACGCACCAGGCGCACGTGATGATAGGCACTCGTGCCTACGATGTACACGACGACCGACGAATGCCGCTCTATCTGCTCAACAATATCCTGGGCGGTCCTGGCATGAACGCCAAGCTCAACCTCGCCCTGCGTGAGCACAACGGACTGGTCTATACAGTGGAGAGCACGATGGTGGCATACGGCGACACGGGCACTTGGAGCATCTACTTCGGATGCGATGAACACGATGTGAAGCGATGCCTCCGACTGGTTCGACGAGAGCTAGACAAGTTGATGGAAAAGCCTTTGAGCGAGGCACAGCTCCGTGCCGCCAAGAAACAAATCAAGGGACAGATAGGCGTGGCTTGCGACAACCGAGAGAACTTCGCCCTCGACTTCGGCAAGAGCTTCCTGCACTATGGCTGGGAGAAAAATGTTGATAGGCTCTACGAGCAGGTAGATGAAATCACCAGCGAGCAGATGCTAGCCGTGGCGAAGGAGCTTTTCAACAAAGATAGGCTTACCACGCTGATTTTCAAATAAGGAAGTATAAGAATTCGAACTGTTAACTGTTGACTCTGTTAACGGTTCGTTTTCGTTTGGACATTCCCGAACCTCGTTCTCACACTGATAGGAAACAAGGTTTCAAGAAACCTAAACACCTCGTTTTCAAATAGATACAAAACAAATAGAAACGAAACAAGGGGGGAAGCAAAACAAAAAGGGGAACAAGACAAAAGGGCATAAAAAAAGGAGCCTCAACCGCTCCCACTCATCATCAGGAAAGCCCATTTGGCTCTCCATCTTTTACTCGGAAGCCCCCTTGGCTTCCTACTGCGTCCTAAACTCAGAGTCCATGTTCTATACTCCATCTTTCGATGTACTATATCCCATCTTTCGACTCCATTCTAAACTAACTAATAACCTAAAAACCTTTCTTGCAGTGTGTGCGATTAAGCAAGCTTGTTGTTGATTACACCAATCTCAGCTGCCAATGCTACTACTACTGCGAAAACAATACCTAATACTAACATAATCTTTTCCTTTCTTTACTTTAAATTAAACTTATTATCCTTTTTCTTACAATCTTTCGATGTGTTATCCTTTTTCTTTTCTCAATCTCCTACCTCATTTCTGCTAACACCTATGTGTAGTGTAGAGCTTACTTGCAGCTGTTGATTCCGAAGTTGATACCTGCGCAAGCGATTGCTGCGAATGCTACTACTGCTACTGTCATAATCCCGAATGTCATCATAATCTTTTTCCTTTCTCTGTTTTTAATACCTAATCAATCTTTCCAGGTCATTTCCGACCTTGTCTTTCGTGTCCTGAATCAATCTCTCAAGTTATCCCTTTTACTAATCTTTTATCCTTCTTTCTTCTTTTCGAGTGCAAAGGTAATGCCTTTTGTGTGCGCACACAAATATTTTGGGAGTTTTTTTTCGATAAAGCCCGATTTCTTGATTTCGGTCAAGAAGAGGCTGAAAGGAACTGCCATTTTTGCCGTTTTCTATGACAGAAACTGCAAAAATGGCAGAAGAGAGTTGGAGTCCTCCTTGCCCAAGGAGGGATGAGGGTGATTCTAGGAGATTAAGCTGCCACACCTGGCGTGCCATAATGACCATACTTGGCGATGAAACGCTCGGTCTTCGAATAGGTGCCATCCATGTTCTTCACGATGTGTCCACGCTTCGCCCACATAGAGAGCAAGCTAGCCAAACGCCCCTTCTTGCCGTGCAGCAGATACACCTGCTCTATCTCTACCAGTGTGAAGGTGTCGGGCACGAACACCAAGAGATTGCTAGGACCGGCGTGGCACACATTGCGATGGTCGCCATCTATCGCCTCCTGCATCTGGTTGCCGAAGAAGCGCATCTTGCACCACAGGTCGTACTTCACGCTCCACTCGATGAAATCCTCCATCGGCTTCTCCCACTTCTCGCCGTTAGCCAGGTAGAGCACCATCGCCCTGCGGTAGCCATTCGCCAAGGCACGCTTGGCAAACTCGGCGTAGGCCTTGTTGTCGGCCAGCTGGGCGGTCTCCATGATTTCCAGCTCCAGGCGCTCTGCCAGCTGGCGAGCCTTCTTGCAATCCACGAAGCCGTGGGCTCCGTTCAAACGCTGGATATATTCGTGGAGCTTCGACTTAAACTCTGCGTCGTACTCGCCCACCACAGGACGTGGAGCGAAATCTGGGCGAATGATGGTGGAGAGCGTCAAGCGGCTCACGGCTCCATCAGCCACCTCTCGAAGCGAGAAGAACTTCTGAGTCACGGCGATGGTGGAGCTGGCTAGGGTCGTTGAACTTCTTGAGCATATCCACCTCGTCCATCTTACAATATAGGTAAGCGCTGCCCGCCTTCTGGGCGTCGTCGAGGCGCTGGATGTAGGCGGCACGGGTGAGGTCGGGCGATACGATGCGTTTGCAGAATTTTTCTTCCTCGCCATTGCCATACTCCCCTATCTCCTGGAGCATGCGATAAATCGGATACCAATCCGACTGATATTTGATGAGCCTAGCATATCCACCTTTATTGAAAACATCGGAAATCTGCACCAGACAGGCATCTACAATGGCTGCCCTTATCGTTGCATCCATCTTCTTATGGTTGCCCAAGCATTTCATCACCTCTAGCGACTCCCTGCCGTCATGCTTGCCCCATTGCTTCACATCTTCCACACGGCAGTTCATCACCATGAGGATGATGCCCGAGAGCAACTGCACCATCTGCTTGCGAGGCACACGGCGATAGAATACCCTGCGGAGGAAATCCACGGGGTCTGCCTTGAAATAGCTATACAAGTTGTCGGGGAAATTCTCCAGCTGGCGCTCTATCTCGTCGAGGCGGTCGCTGTAGTCGTAAGCCCCGGTATGATTTCGCAGCAGCGTGCAAGGAGTGTCGATGAAGAAGCAGCGTGCCGCACGGTCTCTATAGCGCGAGCTGGTGATGAATCCCATGTCGGCGAGCAATGCCTTCAAGCCCTGGCTCAAAGCATCAGCTCCCGATTTTAGCTCAGAAGCCTCACTTTCGGAATCTCGCTTGGAGAACCCACCCTCATTTTTACCTCCCGAGGAAAATTCTTTTTCCTCCCGAGGAAAATCGCCCACAATCCCGGAGAGCAATTCGCAGATACGCCGACGGGTGCGCCTCATCTCGCGAGAGTAGTCGAAACTGTGGTTCTTCAAAAAGTCGGCGAGCACTCCTTGCATCATCAAACTCATCTCTTCGGAGAGCGATTCTTCTTGCGCATTCTCACCTCGCTGAGAGTTCTCTTGCTGAGTCTTCTCTCGCTGAGTCTTCTCTCGCTGTACGTCGACAAGAAGTTCCTCCAGCATATCCGTATTGCTGTCGATGTCGCTCAGTTGGCTGATGCAATACGTAGGACCGGAATATTCCCAACTAGCAAATTGGGAGTCATCGTAAACCTGGGCATACGCCTGCTCAATAGGCATCTTTGCCTCGAAAGCTACCTCGGCGGTCAAGTACAGACCTTGTTCGCTTCCATCCTTGGTGCCCCACCCCTTGCAGGTGGCGAGCAGCATCTTCCTACCCGACGCAACCATCGCAGCCCTCACCTCCTCGCTGTCCTGCGCCGCCACATATCCGATGCGCTCACAGCCATCCTTCACGGCGACGGCTATGGGGGTCGAACTCGTTCTGATTGTCCATCACTAGGGCGAGACGCTTGCCTTTTGCTTGGTGGGCATACTCCATTAGGCTCTGTTTCTTGGTGCCATGGGTAAGTCCTACGATATTGAAATTTATCTTCATTGTTATTTTTTTCGTTATTATTCTTTTTAGGTACGGCAAAGGTAATGATTTTCTGCGAAACAAGCAAGACTTTAGGCGACAAGTTATGATTTTAGATTAACATAGGCATAAGTTATGATGAGAGGAAGCACTAGTGAAGATGAGAGGAAGCACTAGTGAAGATTGATTCAATTGCATCAACAATGCTAATCGAGTTAACAAAGTCAACAGTTAACAGTTCATTTTTCGATGGTCTCCCCTCCTGCGTACCTTATTATATTATAATATATATATACTTCTTTTTATATAGGTGTGTGGGTATGCAAAATCTAACTGTTAACTGTTGACTCTGTTGACAATCGATTTCGCCTCAGAAGAAAACTACGACTTTCAGAGTGAAAAACTATGACTTCCTGGCAACAAAGCTATGAGTTAGTTTTTTAAACTTTTCAAGAAGCCAAAAACAAGCCTATAAAGCGCTGTATATCAAAAATATTGCTTACCTTTGCCAACGATAAAAGAAACGAATTACTCAGTGCATTGAGTAAAATCGCTTCAAACTTAGAGTAATATGAGGCGATACCCTACCTTAATAATATTATAGGTAGAATATCGCCTCATCTTTATTTGTTTATTGTATTACAAGAATCTTACTTGTTGATATACTTCTTGCCGCCCTGCTGGATGACGATGCCCTTGGCATCCTTGCTCACTTGCATGCCAGCCATATTGAAGGTCTTTCTAGACTTCACGGCGTTGGTACGAGCCAGCTCGGTGATGCTGGTGTTCACATTGTCTACAGAGTAGATGATTGTCTGCTCCCGGCCATTTTTATAGTTGTCAACCATCATATAGAGTTTGCCGTCAACCTTGGCAAATTCAGCATAATGGCTAGACTCTGGGAGAGCCAGGATTTCCTTCCCGTCCTCGTTAAGGACAGAGACGTAGCTCGCATAATACTTATCCTGCTCATTCTTCTGGAGGATAACCTTGTCGTCGTTCACTCCTGTTATATTATAACGAACGCCATTAATGATAGGACGACCACTACCATCGTCTTGGGTATCATCAGCCGTGGTCTCCTTATACTCCATCATCACAAGTTCAAACTTATCGTCGTTATTGAAGAGACTCTGTGTGAGATAGCTGTCGTAAGACTCTGCGCAGTTGGCATCGTAATCCTTCAATTCGGTATCAAGAAGTTCGGAAGTGACACAGCCCTCGTTAGAGCCTACCTCTGTCCAAGTGAGGTTGTCGGTGCTAATATTAACGGTTACATCAGCATTCCGCTCTATAATCTTATTGTTGGCATTATCAAAATAGAGATAGTTCTGACGCATGATGACACCATCGCTTGTAGCCCCATCAAGTTGCATCCAGCCATCAGAGCGATGAGCAGCAAAGTGTCCCTCGGCATCGGTGAATGTGACCCAGTCTGAGCCAAGCATTTGGCTTACATAAGCCTTCCAATCATCCTGTGTAGAGATTGACTTTTGCCCGTCTTTATCATACCAATCCGCATTCCCCCTCTCATAATCATCCTTGTTCACTATATTGCCCACTGTAAAAGGAGCCAGAGCCTCTAATGTCTTTACTGTATAGGTGTATTTATGACGAGGGAGGCTGAAGCTTTTCTCTGTATTGAAAGAAGAATTGTAGATTGTAAAGTCGTACTTGTCATTCTCCTCGTCCTTAACCACAGAGGCAGGGATAATCTTCCCACCCACGGTAAGGTTCTTGGTGATAAACTCGAATTCGCCAGCAGGACTAGCTACTTGAGACTGTGCGCTAGCTGCCAAGGCAATGACAGCGAGAGCTGATGTGAGTAATGTTTTTCTCATAATCGTTCTTAAATGCATGGGTTTGCCCCCCCATAAATACTATTTATAGTTCTAAACATAGGCAGTTTAACCGCAAATCGTGGGGCAGATTGGCACCTATACGATGACGACCTGTGGAGAAACTGTGTCATAACGACAATGCAAATATAGTTCATTTTGGGATAACCGCCAAATAAAATCCTCATTTTTTCGCAAATCCACCCAATATTCCGCCTTATTTCACATTTATCTGCCTCATTTTGTCGCTTAATGAGGCAGATAATTTCATTTTGAGGCAGATAATTCCTATCCATAATCATAACAACGACACCATATATACAGGAGCCATCAACAACTGCCCATCCTTCAGCAAATCCTTGGTGTAAACAAGGTAGGCTTGCCCTACCCTGTCAGAATATTTCTTGCAAAAGGCATCTATCGAGGCATGGGCCTTATAACCAGATGACTTCACCTCTACAGGACATAGCTTAGACCCCCTCGATAACAAAAAATCAATCTCGTAGAAATGAGTCTCATCCTTTGGGAATGTATAGTAAAATAGCTTGTCGCCCGAAGCCCGAAGCATTTGTGCTACAAGATTCTCATAAACATATCCCATATTTGCCGACAACTTATCGCTGAGAAGTTTTTGATAAATAATATTCTCCGTGAAGTCCTTATCCCAGAATGCCAAGGTAACAAACAGCCCTGTATCTCCCACAAAAAGCTTGTATTTGCCAAAGTCTGCGCTCAACGACATCCCCACGTTAGGGTCATCGGCATGATAAGCCACGTTGACAGTCTTACTATCCTCCAAGCAAAGCAACAGCTCATCAGCCTTGCTTGCACCCACCTTTCCTATCACAGGTGTGTACCGATAGCGCATCAGATTCCTGCCAAGCTGTGCTGGTATCGACATAAAGAGCTTTGAAAGCTTGCCAGAAGGGTCTATCTTACGAAAGTCGTCGGCATAAAGCTGGATGATTTGTCGTTTCACAAGATCTACTTGCTGTAGGTTCTTGGTATCCAGATAAGCATTGATGGCTTGCGGCATTCCGCCTACAAGCATATACAAGCGCAAGTCGCGCATCTTCTGTCGATTCAATCCCTCGCCTAGAGATTTTCTCTTGGCAATCACCTGACGTAGCAAGGGCATCGTTAGTTCATCTCCCATCGCCCAAAGAAACTCCTCATAATCCATCGGAAACATCTCCAAGCGATATTCCTCGCTCGGTATGCTAATATCCTTGGTATTCTTGCGGATACTGATGAGCGAGCCTGTCTCGATGTAGTCAAACCGTCCATCCTTCACAAGGTATTTGATGGCTTGGCGAGCCTTGGGACATTGCTGCACCTCGTCAAAGATAATGACTGACTCCCGCTCATACAGCATCGTCTTGTAGGAATTTTGGAGATACATAAAGATATAATCCATATCCATCAAGTCATCAAACAACCTCTTCACCTCCGAAGATGCCTCATTGAAATCTATCAATATGTACGAGCGGTACTCTTGGCGAGCGAATTGCTCCACTAGGGTAGACTTCCCGATACGCCTTGCCCCCTCCAAGAGCAATGCTGATTGCCCCTTGGATCCTTCCTTCCAAGCCTTCAATTTGGCGTATATTTTACGTTTAAATATTACATTTTCCATAACTATCTGATTTTTCGGCAAATATACAATATTTTCGTCTGATACCAAAATCTTTTATGTTAAAAATGCGCCTAATACCAAAATTTATCTCCCTGAAACCACGTCTGATACCAAAATTTAAGGGTATTTCAATCTATATCAAAACTTCAAGAAGTTAACAGTGTCAACAGTTAACAGTTCGTTTTCGCATCTCTTTTCATGGAGATTGCCTATGTTTAGGAAAATATCGTATCTCGCAAACGCATAAAACGAGGCGATACCCTACCTTAAATTATATTATAGGTAGAATATCGACTCATTGCCTTCGTTGAAGAGAAGGTCGAGAATGCTCATGTTCGGCAGGAAGCCGTGCTTCTGCTCGTAGACCTGATAATAACGCTTCGGAGTGAACTCTGCATCGGGCAGAGGCTTCTTCGGGCGAATCGCATCGCGGAAATCCCTTATTTGAGTGTTGAATGTTGAATGTTGAGTGTTGAGTTGAGCTTGCGCCTTTGGACTATTGAATTGACTTTCACTTCGTCCGTCGAACGTTGTTTCTTCACTCTTCACTCTTCGTTCTTCACTAAAAACGTATCGGTCTGTAACCGAGACGTTCGGGCGAATATCCAAGAGCTCTATCATCTTCTCCGTAATCTCCATGTTGAAGTCGAAGAGGAACTCGTATTTCTTCTCGTAGAAAGGGCGGATGTCATCCTGGTAATACTCGAAGTATGGACTCTCGCCGTAGGCCGACATGAGGGCGTTCCAGTGGACGTGGCGCCAATTGGCGTGGTCGGAGATACGGATGTCCTTCATCGCCATCGACGTATCGTGGTTCGTGGGGATGGTGAGGGAGAGTGGACCGTTGGTGGTAGGGATAATCATACGGTTGCGATAAGTCTGCTTGATAAAGCTTTCGTGGCGCTCTATCAGGCATTCGTCGTAACGATTCAGCTTCTGATACCACTGCACCGGACCGAAATAGGTGGAAGAAAGTAGTGCTTTCAAAATTTTTATTCTTTACTTTAAATTTGATTATTGATTAAGAGACGATTTCGTTTAAGAGACGATAGGGATTGCAAATCCCTAGAATAGTGGTCGAACATTTTTTAACGACGGATTGCAAATCCATCGGAACGCCTAGCGGAACTTATGCTCAGAACAGCTTGTAAGCTTTGCCTATCATTTGATGCTTATGCACGAGCAGCTGTCCCCCACCCGACGTGCGGACGAGATAGAAGCGGCAATCCTTGCAGCCACATCGCTTACAGCACACATCAGGGATTATATAGCGCACCGTGTCGAGCCGAATGGTGTCGCCAGGCAACTTCTCTATCCTGCCGATGAAACAAGCCTCAGAGCTGGAATTTGGTCGTTGATTCTTGCGCTGATCACCCACCGAATCTATGAAGACTACCACGTCTCCACGGTCGAAATAATCGCAGTCTATCCTATTCACTATCACTCGATTGCCCTCCACTAGCTGGGGCGGAAGCCCTCCTGCGGGCACCGAGAAGACAGTGAAAGCAAATGTGCGCACAGCCCAAGCCAAGAGCAAGGCCAAGACTAATGCTAGGATGAATTTTGCGATTGCTTTCAAAATTTCGGTAGATTATTTTAGTTTACTATATTTTATTTATTGCTTATTTATGGTATATTACCATGAGCCATTTATAGCCTGTATATTATTTATAGCATGGGCATAAGACTAAATACTTACACCCATGCTTATACTTGCGCTTACTTGAAGACGCCTCATACTTGAAGGTAGCCCCATACTTGAAGACACCTTTTGCTTAAAGGTCGCCTCTTACCAGAAGTCGCCTCTTACTTAATATCGTCCACAAACTTGAACAGACGGTTCCAGCGAATGCCCGAGAAGCCCGGATGGTCTGGGCTGTGGCTCCACCAGATGAAGATAGGCTTGCCCACGATGTGGTCCTCTGGCACGAAGCCCCAATAGCGAGAGTCGGCTGAGTTGTGGCGGTTGTCGCCCATCATCCAGTAGTAGTCGAGCTTGAAGGTGTAGCTCTTCGCCTGCTTGCCGTTGATGAAGATGCGGCCAGCGTTGTCCACCTTCAGGTCGTTGCCCTCATACACCTTGATTAGGCGCTCGTAGATAGGCAGATTCTTTAGGGTCAAGGCTATCGACTTGCCCTTCTTCGGAATCCATACCGGACCATAGTTGTCGCGCGTCCAACCCGTATAGGCGTTCAATGGATAGAGGTCGCCATACTCTGCTTCGGTGTTGATGCTGATGCTCTGCACCAAAGCCTTGTCTGCCTTCAAGGCATTGTAGGCTGCCTTGGTCAGCGGGATGACTCCGCTCTGGTTGAACATCAAGAGGTCCTCGTTGGTAATGCCCAACTTGTCGGCGAGGTCGAGAGGGAACTCGCCACGGAGCTTCATCTTGTAAGTGTATTGCACATTATCTGGCTCCTTGTTCGCCTTGCCGTCGAGATATACGATGCGGTTCTTGATTTGCAGGGTCTGTCCTGGCAATCCCACGCAACGCTTCACATAGTTCTCACGGCGGTCGGTAGGACGGCTGATGATGTCGCCATACTCGGCAGGCATGCTCAGGATATAGTTTCTACCCACGGCATATTGCTTCTCGAAGTAACGGCGCTGCTGCAATGGGTTCATCTTGCGCACATCCTGCTGCTGTCCGTTCTGCTCCAAGAGCTGGTCGCCGATGCTGTATACCATCTGGTAGTAGTCGTTGGCCTGGTAGCGCTCCTCGTTGACGAGGGTATCGCCCGCAGGATAGTTGAACACCACGATGTCGTTGAGCTTCACGTCGCCCAAGCCCTTCACACGGCGATAATCCCAGTGAGGCCACTCGATGTAGCTCTTCACGTTGACGAGCGGCATGGTGTGCTGTGTAAGCGGCATGGTGAGCGGTGTCTCAGGGATGCGAGGACCGTAGCTCACCTTGCTCACGAAGAGGTAGTCGCCCGTGAGGAGCGATTTCTCCAGTGATGACGATGGAATCACGTAGTTCTGGAAGAAGAAGAGGTTGATGAAGTACACTGCCACGAGGGCGAACACCAGGGCGTCCACCCAGCTCATGATGAAGCGGATAGGACCTTCCTCGTCCTTCCACCACTGCCAGCGTATCTTCTTGGTGATGTAAACATCGAAGATGAATGGCACCACGATCAAGCCCAACCAGCTCTTCACCCAAATCAAGAAGGCGAGGTAAAGCACGAGCACGATGGCGAACTTCGTCCACTGCACCTTCATATTGAGTTGTTGTTTCTGCTTGTCTATCATATACTTTTTTTGACGTTTTATAAGCGTTTTAAGGAGTTAAGGAGCTAACCCCTTATAACTCCTCAAACATTCCTATATTTAGAACTTAAACAAATCTGACGTTGTGAGCAGACCGCTGTGGTTGGCAGTAAACTCTGCTGCGAGGACGGCTCCCAGGGCGAATCCCTTACGAGAGTGGGCGCTGTGCTCGATGGTAATCATATCTGCCTCAGAATCGTACATCACGGCGTGGATGCCTGGCACCTCGCCATCGCGCACGCAGTTGATAACCAAGTCATCGTCCTTGATGTCCTTGTCGCCCTCGTCCTGATGGCCGTCGTTGGTCCAGTAAGTCACGCCACGCTTCCAGTCCTTCTTGCGGTCGATGTTGTCGATGATTTCCTCGGCAAGTGTGATGGCTGTGCCTGATGGAGCGTCGAGCTTATGCACGTGGTGAGTCTCCTGCATGCACACGTTGTACTGTGGGAAACCGTTCATAATCTTGGCCAAGTAGCGGTTCACGGCGCTGAAGATAGCCACGCCGATACTGAAGTTGGAAGCCCAGAAGAGGGTCTGCTTGCCATCGGCGCAAAGCTTCTCCACATCCTCCTTGTGATCCTTCATCCATCCTGTGGAACCAGAGACCACCTTCACGTTGTGAGAGAAGGCCTTCAAGTAGTTGCCGTAAGCGGCAGTAGGGTTGGTAAACTCAATGGCTACATCGGCAGAGCTGAAGGCAGGGCTGTCGAAGTCCTCAGGGTTGTTCACGTCGATCTTACATACGATTTCGTGGCCACGCTGCAGGGCGATCTCCTCGATCATGTGTCCCATCTTGCCGTAGCCGATCAAAGCAATTTTCATCTTATTTATCTTTTTATTTTGTTTCTTTTCGGCAAAAATACGCATTTTTCTTCAAAAAACCTACATATTATTATAATAAATAGAAAATTTTGGTTATTTTTGCAGTGATTTAGGGCTTAAAGCCCAAAACGTAACAAAATAGCAACATAAACAAAAGGGCAATATAGCATAAACACAAAGGCAATAGTAGCATAAACTATAATGACAATAATAGCATAAACACAATAAAGACATGAGCAAATACATATTCGAAACCAAAATGGAGGTGCGCGACTACGAGTGCGACATCGAGGGCATCGTCAACAACGCCAACTATCTGCACTACATGGAGCATACCCGCCACCTCTTCCTACAACATTGCGGCCTCAGCTTCGCCGAGATGCACCGCAAGGGCGTGGATGCCGTGGTGGCAAGAATGAACCTGCAATACAAGACTCCGCTGCAATGCGACGACGAGTTCTTCTCTCGCCTCTGGCTGGAGAAGCAGGGCGTGCGCTACGTGTTCCACCAAGACATTTTCCGAGCCAGCGACGAGAAGCTCTGCCTCAAGGCAACGGTAGAACTGGTATGCCTCATCAATGGCAAGCTGGGCAACAGCGAGGACTACGACAAGGCATTCGAGGCTTATTTCCAAAAGGAATAATCCTCGAATGACTCCTCGAATAGCTCCACAAGAACTCCTCGAACAGCTCCACAAAGAACTCCTCGAACAGCTCCACTAGAACTC
>ERZ808240.4525-NODE-4525-length-12202-cov-3.303779_pt1 | contig 12202 bp, 19 predicted proteins | sample MGYA00521084_ERZ808240 | MGnify/ENA primary metagenome ERZ808240 (study PRJEB31516, sample SAMN03275571) | gut metagenome | biome: mammalia-associated habitat; material: feces | host: Papio cynocephalus | place: Kenya | collected 2012-08-06 ... | reverse complement strand
GCGTCATGCGTGTAGCCCTCGGAACTACTCCAGCCCCAATCATTCTCATCAAGAATGTCTGCACCAAGCATTTCAAACACCTCGTTCAGTTCATCACGATAAGCGATGATTGCCCCCAGCTCGTACAAGCAAGGGAGATACCACTGGAGACCGCCTTTATCATACTGCCAGCATCGCATGGCAGCAGTCATATCTTCACCATCCCCCTCGTTCTGCTTTACGATATTGCGAGTAAGCTCAAGACCGCTCAATGTCTGCAATGCCTCAGCCTCGCCACAAGCCTTATTAAACACCTTCACATTATCATCACTGCACCAGATTTCTTTCCACTGATTGAGAGAGATAATCATACCGATTGTCTCGGTCTGGAGAACTACACCGATAACATCGGCTTTTGCTACACGCTGTGCCTTAAAGTCTGCAACCGAAAGAACACCATTTACTGTTTTGATTGAAATTGAATGTTTCATTTTACTTAAAAATTACTTGTTTGTTATAGAAAGCTCTTGCATAAGAACTTGGTTTGTTGCTACTTTATCATTTTTGTTCATCTTTAGCCATACTTCGGTTTCATCACCCCAAGGATAACCATCATCCTCTATGCTGTCTACATAGAACCAATCAGACGATTCTCCAGCAGGATCATTCCACCAAACCTTTGCGCCTGGCTTGATGAAGCTGTGATAATATCGTTCTTTCTTCTGCTGGAGTTGGCGAGAAATATCAGTCTCTGCCAAATCCCATAAACGAGCCTCAATCTCTTCAAGTTCGCCAGAATTATCTGCATCTGGTCTGCGAAGCCACACAATAGTATCTGGGTTGTAATTCTCTTGAGAGTCCTCAATTCGTATAACCTCGTAGAAATCAGCGTTCCACCATTCATCAGTCCACCAAAAAGCCTTACAACCAACTTTTAGCCAAGACCAAAAATCTGCATAATCATACTCATCCAGCTCATTGAGCCAAGTATCTGGACATTGCCAAGCCAATTCCGCAAACATGACATCGCACAACTTTTCGTTATAGCCACACTCCAGAAGAAGCGAGGCATGAGTCCAATAACGGTCAGTTGTTGGCGAATCATCAAAGCACGCTTCCTCAGCATAACATGGCGCATCCCAGTCATTCTCGTATGCTTCAGAATCCTTGAAAAATGTGCCGTATGTATCATTAGTGTCGGCATATTCTGGAGTGATGATATATTGTCCGTTCACCTTGCGAGCGGAACCTATCTTAATTTTGCTCATTGTCGTAATATTTTATAAAACCGTCCTTCTTACCCAACCAAGACTGAGTAAGTTCAAAATCACAAACAGTTGCCATAGAATCCATAGCATCCTCATTCTCGTAGATATTGATTTCAAAGGCATCGTAGATGATATTGCCATCATCATCCTTATCACCAAACACCTCGAAATTCAAGTCTGGATGCTTCGATCCTTCATGTGGCCCAAACCACCAGTCCCAATGGTCATCATAATGTTCACAGTCAATCTGATCAAGATAAATGCGCTCGTTGAACGTTTCGCCATCATACTCAAACTGAATAGTAACAAAATCACGCTGTTCTATCTCTTCTTCACAAATCGTTAGAGAATCCCAACGGTAGCCAAAGTCACTGGAAATAAAGATATGATCCTCTTCCTCTCCAGTTATATTAACACCTTCACACTCCTTGAATGATGTGTTATAGGTTTCACTTAATATTGTATCACGTTCAGTTTTCAGACACTCAACAGCTTGTCTCATATCATAAAAGAGACCAAGAATACAACTGTCAAAATCGCCACTTTGCGATTCCCATTCTGCAAGAACCACATAAACTTTATCTTTCATATTTCAAACCTTTCTGCCCATTCATAAATAATCGACTCGTAATCCTCGCCGCCATTCTCTTGGTAAGTTTCCCAGCCGTTTTCTAAACTGAGTACGTTTTGCACTTCCCACGATGTAAATGCCTTGGAATACTCAATAATTCTTTCAGCGCAAATCAATGCACTGTCGTTAGGGTGAGTCTGGCCTATGGCGAAAGCCATAAAAACCAGATTAATCCCATTATGCGTAAACTCTTTGTACTTCGCCATATCTCTATATTATTTGAAAGTTCCACAGGCGATCCAAACATTGTAGCCTTCTTGCGCCCAGATATTAATGTTATGCAATGTTGTGTCTGGAGTCAGACCAGTATCACCTTTTAAGTCCTCCAAGAACCACGATACATTAAACTCTGGAAGGTCATCCTTCATTTCATTGACTTTCTCTTGCTGTACGAAATTCTGCATCGCAACGTATGATGGGAATGTGTAGAAGCGATTGCTGACATACTGCGACTTATCTCCACGATTCCATACAAAAGCTGCAAACTTATCACAAGAAACAGGAACAGAAATAACCGTCCAATATTCTTCCAGATATTGCGAACTGGAATGATAGACGGCCACAACTTCCATATCTTTGCCGTAGTCAACAGCATTATTAGCAGCCTCAATATCTTCAGCACGATAGAAATGTACAGTGTCTTGCGGTATAGCTTTAGTAGAAAAAGCCTTGTCAATAGCTTCATCATCACAGCAACACTCGCCAATATACTTAACACTCATTCCACCATCACCAGTACGGTCATGGTAAAGAACGAAATACTCCTTATTGGGAGCATCAAGCTCATTGCAGAACTTATCATAAGCCGCTTTTCTGTTGGCATCTACAACTGCAAACTGCTCCAGCCACTTGATTTTACGCTCCAGCTTAGAGTCTTGTGGAAGCTTGAACAAGATTCCGTACTTCAATGCAATGTCAAACGGATAGTCTGTGCCATCACGTCCATCACCACAATAGTCCGTAATCTCTTTCTGCATCCAATCTGTGCTTTGAACCTGGAATAATGTAGGATAAGACATTCCATACAAGTTATTCGTTGAGATAGCGTAGCCATCGTAAAACCGCATTGTTATTGTATGCGGTTCTTTATCGTTAAAGATTTGCTCATTGCAAACCATTATTTCTTCTATATATTCCTCCATAATTTTAGGTTTATATTGTTAGCAAAAATTAAGTTGCTTGGCGATAGTTGCCATTTCCTTGTAGGCGATAGCATGACATCCAGCAATCATAATGTCATTCTGGTAACGCTGGATGCTCCAGTTTTGATGCTTGGTAGCATGAACCACCTCCTCGCTGCGACAGAACTCCGTATTGTTCTCATGCCAGCGATTGATGATGAGCCAGAGACGCTTACACTCTTTGAGTGGTATCGTGATGCCTTTGGAAGTTACAACATTCTCACCATTCTCAGCAACTCTAAGCAGTACATTGCCGCCATAGAACAATGTTATCGGCTTGTTCCAAAGTGAAGTAGAATTTATTAAGCCTTCATGCCACAACTGGCGTAAGCCATCATCGCCCTGTGCTTTCAAACGCTCGATATATTCACGTTTCTCAGCCTGTTCCTTTTCCCATTCAAGGCGAGCTTTTTCGGCAAGCTCTTGACGATGCTCATAATTGTAGTCTTGCTGGCGTAGTATCTCCAGCATTTCAGTACGCTTGGCTCGTATGAAAGCCTTTTGCTCTTCTGGAGACATTGCGCCAAATGCTGCATATTCCTCGGCAGTCAGTTCTTCCTCTTCGTTCCAGCGATTGAAAGTATACTCAACGCCATTGTAGTTGAATGAAGAGAACGTATGCTTGTATCTGTTCCACCAGCTATCGCCCCAACCACGGAGACCGATGAAAATCTCCAGACGTTTCTTGGATTCAGATGCACGATGGTTTCTTGCATACTGGAAGGAATCCTCACATGCTTTGAGGAAGTTGACTTTCTTAGCCTTGTATAGTGTTTCAATCAAATCGCCATTTTCACGATGCTGGAGAATTTGTTTGCTTGTAAAGCCCTTGCCACAGCTGCTAAGTGGATGAGATATAAATGTGTGATTCTTCGGGAAACGAGAACCGTTCCTCTTGCCATACAGATATGGATAAGGTTCATACCAATGGCCTCTGAAACCAACCGTCTCAAAGCCACAGGCATGATTGAACTTCCTTGTTGTTTCGGACATACGGATGCCGAGCGTTCTCTGATAGTAGGTATTATAAACGCCATCGCCATTAGCGACATCAACGAGAGACTTCATATCTCTGTCTCCAGCCATTATCGCCTTAACAACCTTGCGAAAAACTGTCGGCTTCGCAATACAGAACCAACTCTTCAGTTCGTCATTCTTCATGCGAAGAATCTTTGAGATTGAAGTGAGAGGAAAATACTGCAAGAAGCGTACCGCTTCATCAAAGTAATGAAGAGAAAACTCTTTCTCGATTTTCAGAGCCTTGGAATCCTTGAACTCCAGCAAATCATCAACAACAGACTGGAGATTCTTGACCACGAATTTCTTTGCTCGTATTTCCGTCATTTCATCTTCATAGTATGTCATGCCATTCCAGCCGAACATAAAGTTGCCGCATGATGTAGAGAATTTCACGGCATCGTTAGGAATAGCACCGAAAGCGTAGTTTTGGTGCTTGCAAGTAGAATTGGAATAGCTACCAGTATTCAAGAAAAATACAGGTGTTCCATCCTTTGTGTAAACAATCTCGCCAATGACTGTTGAATACGACTTGATAACTCTGCCGTCAAAGCTGAAATAGCGATCGCCTTGACGTGATTTTAATTGGTGCGCCCAGTTGTGACCAATTTCTGAATGATTATATCCCATGTTGTTTTACTGTTTTGAGGGTTGTTTTGTTTATTTACGAATAGGAATCGAATGAAAAGAAGGGGTGAAAATCTGACCACACTTTAACATTCATTAAAAGAAAAAGACCGCACAAGTAATGAACTCGCACGGTCTTTCAAAAGAGTATATGTTGTTATTGCTCGAATGGAATTGACACATCCGAAACATTTGGAGCATCGTCCATGTAATCGAGGATGAACACCAAATGTTCAACGAAAATATCATAGACACTCAGATAATCCATATCCTCGCCATATTCCTTGCCTGTGGCTTGGAATGAAATAGTATCGTCAGCATCCAGTTTGATACTCCAGATACAAACGTCAAGCGGTTCTGGTTCGCTGGTGTCGGGATTTGCTGCCACAATAGGACACTCGCCAATCTCTTTCCATGAATATTCACCGCCATGTGCCTTTATAGCAGCAACAATCTCATCAATGATGTGTTGTCTGATACGCTTGAACGTATCATAAAAATCAGTATGCTTCATCTTCTTCTGTGTTATTTGATAAAATGTCATCGTCACCATCGAAATCATCAATGGTCATGTTCAAATTCTCTTCCAGCTTATTGTCGGCTATCCACTGAATATTGTCCATGTCGTAGCCACACCAGTAGTACAAGAACAGCTCTGTGTCTCCATGATAATTGCGCTGAATAAAATCTTGGTCAACCTTAATTATATCCACAGAGCTGCTACCAAAATCAAGAACCGCAATCTTTAATGTTGTCATGTCTAAATCTCTCCATCATAAAGTTCATTAGCCAATCGGAAGGCAAGCTCCTCATAACATGCCCAGCAGATGAAAGTATAATGAGGCAGCTTATTCTCGTTCTTAATAGGGCATCCAAGCTCATCCTCGAACTCTTCCACAAAATCTTCCATGCTGTCAATATGGTCAATATAGAAATTCTTGCAATCGGTATTGTAAATAAACATGCCGATCATACCGCTACCACAACCGCCTTGCTGCAAGTCCTGGAAGAAGGCAATTGGATTTGCATAGCCTTCGCACTCTTCAGCCATATCTTCCAACAATTCCTCGGCAAAACCATAATCCTTGATGTACTGCTCGCCAACCTCCTTAAACATAGCTTTCAAGAAGCCTTCAGTATCTGGAAGATCATCAAGACACTTGACCTTTGCTTCATATCCAAACAGAGACTCATACACTTCATTCTCGTCAGACATTTCCAACAAGAAATCGTATATAGACTGTCCTTCATCAAGGTATTCAGCCTCGTTGTAACCAAGCTGCGTAAACAAGTCACGCTGCCACTCTTTGTCTGTGTAGTGTTCCTCTACCAGTTGATGAAACCAGTCAAGGACGTATTCTTTGAAAGTTGTCATATTTAATCCTCCTCATTTTCGTTAAACATTAAATCATTATGCAAATTGTTCGGACAGCGTTCATCGAACCAATGCCATACATCGAACTTGGATGTGCCTTTCTCAAAACAAAGAAAATCTTTCTCTATTTCATCATCATTATTCACAGGTACATCGCCAAACTGCTTCCAGAGTTCTGGAAGTGTTGCAAGGTTTACATGCCCCTCACAGTCATCGCACCAAGCATCATCGGTATCAGCATCAGAAATATATTCATTCGTGTTTGCATCAACCCAAGCCTGTATCTGAACATGAGCACCACCACATTCAGAACAGTATAAAGTTTTCAAGTCTGCCATAGTTATTTTGAGATTTTAAGTACACTTATATTACCGCCTTTGAGGACATCATTTACTACATACCCCTTACTTTTGAACACTCTCGCTACACTCCAGATAGCAGGGCAATCTGCATTGTGCAAGGTTTCATCGCCATGCCATTCGCCATCTTTCCAGCTACCTTGTGCGCATCCAGAATGATAATATTCAATACAAACAGTGTTGTTGGTTTTCAATTTATCGAGGATAAACTGCGCAAGCTCATCCTCTGCACTCTGTCGTGCATTGGTTTCGGGAATATCAATTGTCAGCATCTTCTTGATTTTTAGGATAAACTCTTAATTTCACACAATCCATAGCCTTTCCGAAAGCTGGGTAAGAGTCAAAGTAAGGCGAGCCAACGCTCTTCACATCCCAGTCAATCGTAAAGCCTTGCGGTATTACCTTATTAAGGTCAGCAATGAAGCCATCAATATTTTTAATGTCCTCATCATTCAATTCCAGATAACGGTTATATTCATTGATTGCGTGAGACTCTGGGACTTCATAGTAATCAAGAAAGTCATTTGGGTCAAGGATGAGTTTGCAAATGCGAGGAATTGCGTATACTTGAATGTTATAGCTATCCCACATTTCATCCTCGTCATAAGCAAACTCGTCAATCATGGCTTGATCATTCTCGTAATCCTCCCAGTCCTCTTCAATACCAATGCCGTCAGCAGGAACTGTAACAATTTCTTCAATATCACACATTGAAAAAGCCTCTTTCAAGTCCTCGGCAGCGTCATCGCCCTGGCAATGAAGTATTTTCTCATGTTTTGTAATGCGGCTACGAATGGCAAAATAATGAGTGTCATTAAACTCGTCAATGTCAACATCGCTCACATCTTCTATATCCTCACATTCGCTCTCTTCAACTTCTTCATAACTGCAAAAACCGCTTTCTATTTCGAGTACGTCATCGCTATCTTCTGCCTTGACACACTTGACACGACCACAAGACGATGTAAGTTTGAAGAACTTTGGGAAGCATCCAGCCCATTCATACACGGAATCTGGCTCGAACCAAAATATGTCGTTAAGCTGGGTGTCTGTCATGCCATTGGGGTACATATCTTCCAACACAGCTTCCACTTGGTCAAACTGCTCATCAGTAAGTTTGTCTGCACAATCTCTTGCACCACTCCAGAAACCAAAATCTTTAAGACTTATATCAGATATAATTTTCATGTCTATTCCTTTCTTTCGTTACACCAAACAATGTACTCTTCCAGCTGACGCTCATCCAAGAGATCAGCCAGAAAAGATATATGCTCGTTAAGTTTATCAATGTTACTCCGCTTCATTTTCGGCATCTTTGCGTAAGATAAAGAGGTTGTTGTCATCACCCCAGATGGCAATGTTGTGATTTACCTTAAAGGTCATTCCATAACGATCTACTTTTTCATAATCCTCTGGATTGCCATCCATAACTTCTGGAGTGTCAGAATAATCAAGGGCGAAGTTCTTAATTCTACGAATATTGAACACCGACATATCCTCACAGGTATCACAAATAAGAATCATATCATTCTCGTTCATTTTGTGACAAATATCCTCGAACTGCTTCAAAAGCTCACGCTGGTCATCATCCAGCATAATGAGCTTATTAACGCCTTCACGTTCATACTCGGTTCCGTTTTTCTCGACAACCTTGTAAGTATTGTACGACAACGCCTCTTCTTTAGTGTCATAAATATCACAGCCTTTTGGAAACTCGCCTGTGTGGAAGCGATTGTCTGAATAGTCAAACACGAACTCTTCATATTCAAGCTTGTATTCGACTGGAGCCTGGCAAGACTTGTCAAATGTCCAGTATACTGGAAGAGAAGAACGCTTTACGCCATGTATGATATTATTCACAACATCACCGCCATTCTTCTGAGTGTACAGTGTCTTATATGAAGTTTCAGCAGAAATACCATTCTCATACTTCTCAACGCTGTCAAATGCCATGTCGTAGTCATCCAGCGCATCTACGGTACCGTCTGGTTTCTTGAATGTCGTAACAGACGTGTAGTACAAAAATCACCATCTTTGTGATGGAATTGGAACTTCGTTTGCAGCCACTTAACTTCCTGCAACTTGCGGTCAATCATTACGAAACCGCTATCCTTAGTAAACACTCTCAGAGCATCGTTTCTTTCCATTTTCTTGTATGTTTTAAGTTGTTAATCGAAAAATATTGAATCCCACTCAGTATAGTAGCAATCGCCATCAGCTTCATCTGCATGGCTTAAATCCTTTTCCATTTGCTCCTTATCGCCATTATAGAGCGCAAGGCAGCAATCATCGTCACATGCAAACTCACCTCCCAGATAGTAGCCATCTGACATAGGCAGCCCACAATTATCACAGACCCGAATATCATCATAGGATGCGCCTTCGTTAACTTCATTGATGATGTCGTTGATAACGATTTGCCAGTCATTACAAAACTCTTGCAAAACTGTTTGATTGACAGGTTTGCCAAGCTTGAATGGGTGTGCTGTTATCTTTTGCGTTGACATAAGAGTCATTTGGAGGGAGTACAACAAATCTCTTTTAGCTAACTTACGCCATGCCATAAACTCTTCCTTGAAGAAACGCTTATAAACGCCCCACCAATATTTATGTTCAACACGTTTTAACTGCTTCTCGATTTGCAGTAATACTTCCAGCATCGTGCCTCGTGGAATTTGGTAAGGGAAGTACTGATAGAGATTTACCCCACCTCGTGATGATGCAAGGGCATGAATTGCGTCATCTTCGCCAACAAACACTGCATCAATATTGCAATCAAGGAAGTCGCACCAAACACTTTCTTCAAGCTGAATGTGGGACAAACAAGAACTATCCTCTTGCAGCTCCTTAACTTGCAACATGTCAGCCAACGCCTGTTCCATGAGTTCGTCAAAATTGCCGTCCTCATCATTTACGCAAGCCTTACATTCGGCAATGCGCATATAGATTGTTTCATTTTCCATGTTTCTTAATTAATTCTGTTCTTTCTTTTGAAATGTAACGAGCCATAGACTTCATCTTGTCGGCAAAGTCTTGATTGCTCAATGATAGACCTCCTTCATAGCCGTTATAATCATCACCAACCGCATATTTGAAATCACTTGGTAAATTGCCCCATGAGCTAATTGGCTCCCGAATACGGAGAGACACTTCCAGCTGATAAGCGTGTTCATATTCATCACCATTTGGAAAATCCTTACATTTCCCAGACGATTTCATATAGACGCAGTCTGGAAGATATTCAATATCATCATATTCAGACCAGCACATGACAACACACAGCCAGCTACCAACATTGTGATAATAACAAGTGCCATCTTTAATACTATTGTCATTTATCATTGTATCAGCAGTGTCAAAGAGCCATTGCTGCAACTCTTTGACACTAAATCTATTTTGTTTCATACATCAAACTCTATTTCTTCAATGCCATTCAAAAACTTAGTGTCTATCAATGGCGTATTTTTACTATCTTCAAATGAATCATCACACACAATCACATCATAGCCAGCATCAAGTCTGCCAGCTTTTGCCATTTCTTTCAACAAGCCAAGCACAGTATTGTCCCATTTACGCTCGCAAGTTGTGAGAACAATACCGCTTTCTGGATAGATGTCAATTCCAAATTGAAATTGAGTCCACCAGTCTTGATTATTATAGGGTTTTACAACTCTTGCTTGCATATAAGTAGTCGGTTTCCCCTTAATAAATACACGTCCTTCAAGAGATTTTGCGTTATCAAAATTGACAACGCCAAGTTTTAATATTTCGCTTAATTTCATATCGCCTCCTTCTTTATTTGTTCCACCATATCATTCAAAATTTCATCACCAAGAGAAGAATACGCCATCTGGACATACTCTCCAACCACTGAACCGTAGATTTTAGCCTTTTCTATATACTCGAATCCAAACATATCCTTGGCAATTCGATACATATAATCACCATCTGTAAAAGTCAGATATGCGATCTTTGCGACATTATCCACAAGTGTGTGGAGATTTTTCTTGCGAGTTTCTTTCTTTTTCTTCAAATAGGAATCAATATCAGCCTTTGCTGCTTCCAGCATATCTTCCTTGCCCTCATCGCCAAAGAAGCCCCAACAGCCACATAACTGTGCATCAGATGCTTCTTCGCCATTCTCGTCCTCAATCATGTAGCCATAGACTTCGCCACGAACAAACTGGTCGTATGTTTCCATTTCGCCTTCCATCATGGCGTATGCCCATTTCCTCCAGTCATGGTCATATTCCTCACCAGGGTCAAGCATACCTTCTTTATTTGCCGTGCTTTTCTCTACATAAGCAAAGCCAATAGAAGAACAATCCCACTGGGCATCATAGTGATCCCATTTTGAACCAAGCCACAGGGTTATTCCAGAATGTTCATACATTGAGATAGGCAAGGTAACAATCTCGCCAGTAGCTTCAAGGAGCTGCATCTTTTCACAGATGTCAAGCTCATCAGCCATTTCTCCAGCAATGCTATCCTCGCTATAACTGGTATCAGCATCAATATGGCGAGTATGCTTCTCACCACATACAGTGACCTCATACTCGTAATACTGGTCGCTGTAATCATCTTCCTCGCCAGGAATAAGATGAGCATCACGAGTTTTCACAAAATGGTCGATTATTGCCTTGCTGGAAACATAGTCATTGAACAGGCTTTCGATACACCCTTCAATATCATGCTCATCGCCAAGGCTATAATGACGATGTTCGCAAACAAATGTTGCGACATTACTCCAATTTCTTGGATCATCTGGAGTTTCGTCATAGTACACATTGATTATATATCCACGATATTCTTCTTTTTCACACGGTTCCATATTGTTTTTTGTTTTGAGTTGCTCTGTTAGATGGCAGCTAACACTGCCTTTGAAATAGTTATATCCACACCACATTCAAACGCCTTGCGCTTCAAATCGCTACAAGCCAGAGTACATGTGATGGGTAGATGAGAAGTATGTGGCCCATTCGGTATACGGTAGCCACAATGACAAACATAACCATGACTTCCTTCACGGTAAAGAAAGCCACACTTACGCCTTAAATCTCTGAGCAAGGTGATTTGCTTTGTCTTGGAAATTTTCATATTTCGGTTGTTTTGTTCTTTTATGAATAGGAATGTTTAGGAGTCCAAAGTTGACCACTTTTATGACTTTAACATTCATTAAAGAAAAGAGCCGAAGCTAAATTATAGCCACGGCTCTATCTCAAAACATAAAAGAACTTGTGAAATATCGTTGTTATGTGTGTATCTGCCAGCCGTATGACGGCTCAATCTGTACACTTCCATTCTGCTTGTAACCCTTCTCTGGGAAGCCGTGGAAAATTACGCCACCATTCATCATTGTGCGACCCTCGGCATCCAGTACCACAAAATAGAAGCAATGCTCGCCAAAGTCACTGCAAAGACGAACCTCTGCTGCATGGTTCCAAGTTAAATACGTTACAAGACGAAAGATACATTTCTCGAAAGTTGTATCACGATGTTCACGAGCTGCTTCCACAGCTTCCTTGAACTTTTTCAGGCATTTGATTGTAAACATAATTATGCTGCTTTTGAATTTGATTTATAATATTTGTTGAGTTTACGCTGCATAGCTTCGGTATGATTGTTCCACCAAAACTTGTACAGTGGTGTTTCGATATTGAAATAACGCTTCAGAATGTAGCGGTCAAATTTGAGCATAGACCGTACAATGACACGAATGACGATGAACAGAACTCGTCCTAAAAATTTCAGTGCTTTCATATTTC
>ERZ808240.4521-NODE-4521-length-12216-cov-4.800757_pt1 | contig 12216 bp, 11 predicted proteins | sample MGYA00521084_ERZ808240 | MGnify/ENA primary metagenome ERZ808240 (study PRJEB31516, sample SAMN03275571) | gut metagenome | biome: mammalia-associated habitat; material: feces | host: Papio cynocephalus | place: Kenya | collected 2012-08-06 ... | reverse complement strand
TGCAGGCAGTATGCCGCATGGAAGCGGAAGCAGTATGGAAGTGGTGGCAGCAAAAGGAAAGGAAATGGACGGATGGAATATCGATGTGTGGATGTGGGCACCGAAAAATGCCCGTGTGTGTTAATGGAAGCCGGGCAGTGCTATACCTGCCGCATGAGCCGGGACGGCGTGTGCGCCTGCGGAGAAAACTGGAGAGGACGCTGCCCTTATACGGTCTGGCTGCAGCAGGGCGGTCAAAGACAGCCGGCGCCGCCAAGCTATGAAGCGCCGGTCCTTGCGGTGCGGGAATATGCCCCGCACCTGTCGGTGGTGGCCCTGTCTGTGCCGCGCGGCCTTGCACAGCGCTGCCGCGCGCTCGGCACTTACATCATCGCAGAAAGCCTGGGATGGCAGATCCCTCTGTCCATCCTGCGCAGCAGCTATACCGCGAGGATTGGGCAGTGTGAACGCTGTGAAGATGCAATACAAGACGTGGCCGCCCCAGTATCGATAGCATGCGCGGAAAGCAGCGGCTGCATCGAGATCGCGCTGCAGCCGGCCGGCCCCAAAAGCCGGGCGCTCCTGCAGAACGGGTCTGCGCCCTGGCACGTCCGCGGCCCTTTTTACGGCGGCCTGACGCATTTGGGCAGCGGCGCCTTAGACACAGCAGCGCCGCTGCTGGTCATCGCCAAAGGAACCGCACTTGCGCCGTTTGTCAATGTGATCGATCGCTGGGATCTCTCGAAACTGACTTTGTTGATCGACGATGATAAGCTGACGGCGGATTTCCTCGCGGACTATCTTAAGACCGAGAACGGAGAGAAGATCCCGTGGCAGCCGATCCGCTTAGCATCCGAGATGCCGAAAGCCGCGACCATGCTCCGCGAAAGCGAGCAGACCTTGTTCCTGGCCTCGCCGTACTACGCCGCACAGGCAAAAAAAGCCTTTGCTGCGTGCTGCACCATAGGCTGCGCCGCGCAGCACGCGAGCGGTTCCTGCAGCTGCACATTTACCGCGCATGCATGGCAGGCGCAGGGACGCTGCCTGCTGCTGCCGAACCATGCCAACATCTGCTGCGGCATCGGCATCTGCGGCGCCTGCAGCGAGACGGACGCCGACGGTGTGACGGTGCGAAAATGCAAGTGCCAACCGATGCGGAATGTGATAAAATAAGGATAGAAGAAACGCAGTAAGAGCGGAAAGGACCGGGAACAAACGATGAAAAATTTACTGCAAAGTACCACGCAGCTGGCGCAGGCGATCTGGGAACATTATGTCACGCCGCAGCTTGCGAGCGGAGCATACGTGGCGGTCGACGCGACCTGCGGCAGGGGAAACGATACGGTGTGGCTGGCGGAGCGCTGCGCGCGGGTCTACGCTTTCGACATCCAGCCGGAAGCCATTGCCGCTACCCGCAAGGCCTTGCAGGCGGCAGGTGTGTGCAGCATCCGTGAGATATCGCACGCGGCCGGCGTCGGCGATGCATCTGCCGCCGCGCCTGCGGTCACGCTCATCGAAGACAGCCACGCAAACCTTGGCACATATATCCGCGAGCCGATCGGCCTGATCGTCTTGAATCTTGGCTACCTGCCGGGCGGCGACAAAGACCGGACAACTACCGCCGCGAGCACCCTGACCGCCCTGCAGGCCGCCGCTGACCGGCTGGCCGTCGGCGGCCTCCTCTCCGTCACCATGTACTGGGGCCACGAAGCAGGCAAAGCTGAGCGCGAGGCTGTACTGTCCTGGGCGGCCAAACTTGACCGCAGCATCTACCACTGCGTGCATACGGACATGCTCAACCAACCCAACTGCCCGCCGGAGATCCTTTTCGTCACCCGCAAACGATAAGCGCGGCGCTCTCCGATGCCATCCGGGAAACCCTCAGCAAGAACAGGGACGACCTGGCCTACGAACTTGACTTTTCTCCAAAATCCGATATACTTTGAAGAAAGAGGGAATTTCAAAACAATGGGGTTCGGATAAGGATTATGTGAAAGTATGAGTATTGAAACAGTATTAGAACAATATCAGAATGTGATCCACTATGAAATCAGCAAGATATTAAACGAATATATTGATTTGTGGGATGACGCGATACAAGAAACGTTTATCAGGATCAACAACAGCTTACCGTCTATTTTACAAAAAGAAGGAAAGCATCAAGAAAACTATATCCGCGTGATCGCCCGCAATGCGGCCAGAACGCTGCGAGCAAAACAGTATTCAGAGACAGAGCGGATACTGTCTTTCGAAGCTTGGAATGAGACGTCCGGTGCAGAGATCATGGACAATCCGCCTGAAATACAGATCGAAACAGCAATGGAAATCTGTTTGAACAAGCTGAAACCGGAAGAACGGGACCTATTGTTCCTAAAAGATGCGGAAAATTTGGGATACGAGGAGATTTCCAAAGCTTTAGGGATTTCGAACTTCTCTTGCCGCAAAAAGGTATCGAGAGCAAGAAAAAAACTGCTGCAGATATTGCGGGAGTCAACGGAAGGAAAAAATGTCATGCGGGGGAGAGTCAAGTATGAAGAAGAATCCATATAGACAAGCGCTGGAGGCATTAGAAAAACAATACAGCATAGAAAACGGAACCGCCGAATTATCGGCAAAACAGGAAGAAAGATATCATAAGTTAATAAAAACAATGGATTTTGCGCAAGCCAGCGAGGCGAATCATGAGCCAGTAAAGAGAAGAATCCGTCAAACGAATCGCAGCACCTGGAAACGAGCGGCGATCATACTGCTTTGTGTTTCGACGCTTGTCCTTTCGACAGCGCCAGCGGCAGAGGCATTTCGTTTGCGATTTCAAAAACTTTTTTCATGGGAAAAACCGGGATATTCACTAGTACGCCCGGCAGACAATGACAGCATGAGTCAATGGAATAACTATTTCTATTTTGAACGTTTGCCGGATGGCTATGTTCAAACCTATGCAGAGGATATCGGGCAATGCCGGACCATTGTTTATGAACAAGGGGATAATTCCATTATCTTGGAGCAAAACAATGCGCAGTTTACCGTGTTAATGGATAATGAGGAAACAACATCTGAAGATGTTACCGTGCTGGGGAGCAGTGGAAAATATTACAATAATGCCGAAGATGCGATTTCCACGCTGATCTTCCTGCAAGGAGATCTTATGATCACGATTTACACGAACGGACCGGAACGATTGCAAGGAGAAGATCTGATTCACTGCGTCGATCAGAATCTGATCTACCACAAATAAATATAAATAAATTTTCGGATCTGTCACAAAACCTCCGTCCAAAAAGTAATTCTTAACAAAGGGACTTTTGAAAGGAGGTTTTTCTTTGAAGAAAAAGGAGAGAAAATTTATTTGTTTCGCTTTGCGGATTGTGCTGTTGCTTGCTACTGCCAGTTCTAGTTTTGCAAATACAATTGCACCGCTGTATGTGGAAGTAAACGATGCTAGGTGCGCAATCAACATTGTGTCAGACGGAACGGCAAATGCGCAAATTTCAGTAGGTATATAATGAATTTTTGAAAGAGAAAAACAAATTTAATAGTCTATACGTTAGGAATTTACCTTATGCTTTATTTCAGAGGCAGATGAAAGTAGAGTGGAGAATTTTAAAGAAAATCTGATCAGCTTGTATGAAGAAAGACCGGTTCTCGACTAAATTTTGACGAAAATATCAGAAAGGTGGCATATGAAGATGAAAAAATATATCCGCATGTTAGCGATGCTGTTAGTGGTCAGCTTATTTCTTGCTTCAGGCTGCGGGGAAGGATCGCCAAAGACCAAGGACGGAACAGAGGATCCTGACAAGGATGTGAAAAACACAGCCTACCGTTTATTAGCGGAAAGATTTGAAACATTTCCGGAGAATGCGGCTGTCATATCCTACGAGATCAATCCGAAGGAAACCTTCCGCGTCACAGATGCAGGAGATGAAAAAACGGGCAGGTATGTAGTCCGAGGAGGCTATCAATGTGTCTATGGATGGTCTGAGGAAAAACCAATCTTGGAAATGTCCGTGGAAGCAGATTTTTTGATAGAGCAAGATCCGGAGGGGGACTGGAACATCGAAAGCATTACGCCGGTAAAAATTGAAAGCGATGCGGAAAAAAGAGGAAAAGGCTGGATAACCTCGATCGATGAAAGCAGCAGTGTTTTCTTTATCCGTGCAGAAGAAGCGGATGATAAGCGCCTGAACATACCTGCAGCTGCGAACAAGTTACTTGGCGGACTGATGATGAAACTTTCGGATTATGACAGTGAAAAAGCAACGTTTATGCTGTCGCATGCATCCGCTCAGACATCAGGAATGGAACAGATCGCAATACCAAAGGAACGTAAGGATATAAAGATCTGCTGGAAGATCAAAGACGGGATCGTGGGCTCGTATTTGGGCTACATGGATGGTCTGGGCTATGCGGTTCCGATGCTGCAGGAGAATTTTGAAAGCGAAGACATCACGTTAAATCAAAAACCGCTCTACTTAGTAAAGAAGCAAGACGGGTTTTATCTGGAATCCGACGCTGTGTTTGAAGGCAGAGTAAAGGGACGGATCTTTGAAATCACAAACGGATAGGGAGGCATACCATGAACCGGAAAGGCAAAAAAAGACTTTGGATCCTGTTGGCGCTCATTGTGCTTATCGCTGCGGCGGGCATGGTGTGGCACTGGACGCAGCAGGAACGTTATGCGTCGGACAACCCGCTGTATGGCGCTTTTGTGATCATGGATAAGGAGACCGGATCAGAAATATATCCGGCGGACTTTTTGATCTCCATTGATGTTGCGGCATCGAATGAAGCGCTGGCGGAGAAGGCTGTGCGGGATCAGGTGGACCTTTCCGCGGAGCCGTGGGTTTACTGTTATGCAGAAGATAAGGTATTTCCTGCGGAGTATCAGAAAACGGAGCAAAGCGAAACCGTATCGGTCTGTGAGAACGGCGAAGTCGTCGGTACCTTTACGTGTACGCAGCAAAAGATCGCGGGGATTCCTTTCCATACAGCGTATCAAGGAACCTGGCGAGGGCAGGAACTCACGCTGAAGCGGACGCTGCAGGGCTTTGCCTTTCCGTCCTGAATACTAAAACCGCCCTCCCTTGCATACCTATAAAAGAAGGAATGCAAGGGAGGTTTTTTTATGGGCAAGATTGTGGTCATCGGCGGCGGCTGGGCGGGATGCGCGGCTGCCATTCGCGCGCGTAAGCAGGGACACGAGGTGCAGCTTCTGGAAAAAACAGATCTGCTTTTGGGGCTCGGCAATGTCGGCGGCATCATGCGCAACAACGGACGTTATACCGCGGCGGAGGAAAATATCGCGCTCGGAGCAAGTGAACTATTTGAGATCACAGACCGCCTCAGCACACATAAAGAGATCGATTTTCCGGGGCACCGGCATGCGAGCTTTTATGATGTGGCATTGGTGGAGCCGGAGGTGCGCAGGCTGCTGACGAAGCTGGGCGTGGAGCTGCATCTGATGACGCGCGCCGTCAATGTTGAGCTTGCGCCGCAGCAGGCAGGCGATAAAGCAGACGGAGCGGCAGGCTGCGCGGCAGCCGCGGCAGTGCCGCAGAGCAAGGACGGTCCGATCTGCCTGCGCACGGTCGTCGCGCTGAAGCATGACCATGGCAGCGAGTACCGCCGAGAGATTTTTCCCGGGGACGTGTTCGTCGAAACGACCGGATCGACCGGGCCGATGGGAAACTGCGCGAAATACGGCAACGGCTGCGCGATGTGCATCCTGCGCTGCCCGGCTTTCGGCTCGCGCGTCAGCCTGACCGAAAAGGCAGGGCTCTGCGACATCAGCGGCGAACGGCCGAACGGTATGCCCGGCGCTTTCAGCGGATCCTGCAAACTCGAAAAGCGCACGCTCAGTCCGAAGCTCCAAAAGAAGCTGAACAAGGACGGATTCGTCGTGATCCCGCTGCCGCCGGAACTGGTGCATAAGGAAAAACTGGATCAAAAGGTCTGCCAGCAGTACGCGCTGGACCCGTTCGCCGAAAACATCATCCTCATCGATACCGGGCACGCGAAGCTGATGACATCCTATTTCAACCTGGAGGAACTGCGCCGCGTCGAGGGTATGGAAAACGCGCGCTTTGTCGATCCTTACGCGGGCGGCAAGGGCAACTCGATGCGCTACATGGCGGTCGGACTGCGTGACGAGTATATGCGTGCGCGCGGCATCGAAAATCTGTTCCTGGGAGGCGAAAAATCCGGATTTTTCGTCGGCCATACGGAGGCCATCACGACCGGAAGCCTCGCAGGCTATAACGCGGGCCGCATGGCGGCGGGAAAGGACAAGGAACAAGGCCTTTTACGCCTGCCGCGCGAACTGGCGGTCGGCGATATCCTTGCCTTCGCGAATGAAATGCTCGAGACGCCGGAGGGCTTCCAAAAACGTCTGACCTTCGCCGGCGGTCTGTATTTTCAACGGATGAAAGACCGTCAGCTCTACAGCACGGATCGCAGACAGATCCGCCGCCGGATCGAAGAACAGGGGCTCGCCGAGGTTTACACCCGGGCAGAAATATGATAGAATGATTCTGCACAACAAATGAAAAACCAAAGAGGAACGAGAGGAATTTCCATGAGAATCAACAAATATATCGCACAGAGCGGCCTTTGCAGCCGCCGCAAGGCAGATGAGCTGATCGCCAACGGCAATGTAAAGGTGAATGGCGCCGCTATGAAAGAACCGGGCTATGACGTACAGGACACCGATACGGTCGAAGTCAACGGCCGCCGGATCGAAGCAGCTGCGGCTCCGGTCTACGTCCTGATCAACAAACCGCTCGGGATGGTGACCACCGTGTCCGACGAGAAAGAACGTCTGACCGTCATGGAGGTCGTCAAAGACATCGACGCCCGGCTGTTTCCGGTCGGACGTCTGGACTACAATACCAGCGGTGCGCTCATCATGACCAACGACGGCGACTTGGCATACCGGTTGACCCACCCGAAGCACGAGGTCTATAAGACCTACCGGGTACGCGTTGCCGGCGTGCTCTCCGCGGAGAAGATGGCACGTCTGCGCAAGGGTGTCGATATCGGAGGCTTTGTGACCTCCCGCGCGAAGGTCAGCGCTATCAAAGGCAATCAGCATTCGACCATCGTCGAAATCGCGATTCATGAAGGAAAAAACCGTCAGGTGCGCAAGATGTTCGCGGCGGTCGGCAATCCGGTGCAGGAACTGGAACGCATCGCGATCGGCGAGATCCGTCTGGGTCATCTGAAACCCGGACACTACCGCAAACTGACAAGAGAAGAGATCGAATATCTCAAGAATTGCTGATGTGCTGCTTGTGGATAAAGAACACCCTGCTTTCGCGCATGTGTGCATGAAAAATGAAGATAATTCCTTGCAATTTACGATGAAGTTGATAGGACTGACAGGAGCAACAAATGACACTGAAAGACTTAAAAATCGGAGAAAACGCAAAAATTACTGCCGTTGGCGGCGAAGGCGCGCTGCGACAACATTTCCTGGATATGGGTGTCGTACCCGGCGCCGAGATCAAATTGATGAAACTGGCGCCGATGGGCGACCCGATGGAGTTTCGCATTCATGGCTATGAGCTGACGCTCCGTTTGGCCGATGCCGAAAAAATCGAAGCCGAGCCGATGAAGCAGGAGGAAAAAGTCTGTCCGAAGCCCGCAGAAGAGGCGGGCGAAAACGGAGCAGAGCAGGCAGAGGCCGGCAGACGTAACCGCCAGAAGGAGTCGCGAACGGTGGCTAAAGCCCATCATCCGGGACTCGGGGAAGGCGGTATTTACCATGTAAAGACAGACGGCGATCCGCTGCCGGACGGCACGATCCTCACGTTCGCGCTGGCAGGCAATCAGAACTGTGGCAAGACAACCCTGTTCAATCAGCTGACTGGATCCAACCAGCATGTCGGAAACTTTCCGGGTGTGACGGTTGACCGCAAGGATGGTGTGATCCGGGGGCATGAGAATACCCTGGTGACCGACCTGCCGGGGATCTATTCAATGTCACCGTACACCAGCGAGGAGATCGTAACCAGACAATTTTTGCTCGATGATAAGCCGAAGGGCATCATCAATATCGTCGACGCGACCAATATCGAACGAAATCTTTATCTGACCATGCAGTTGATGGAGTTGGACATCCCAATGGTGCTGGCGCTCAACATGATGGACGAAGTCCGCGAAAACGGCGGCACAATCCGCGTCAATGAAATGGAAGCTGCGCTGGGTATTCCGGTCATTCCGATTTCGGCGGCCAAGAATGAAGGCATCGGGGAACTGATCGATCACGCGATTCATGTCGCGCAGTACCAGGAAAAACCGGGACGCACGGATTTTTGCGATCCACAGGAGCATAACGGCGCGGTACACCGCTGCCTGCACGGAATCATGCATCTGATCGAGGATCATGCGGCGAAAGCAGGTATTCCGATCCGCTTCGCGGCAAGCAAGCTGGCAGAAGGAGATCCGATGATCCTTGAAAAACTGAAGCTGGAGCAAAATGAAAAAGAAATGCTGCAGCATATCATCCGCCAGATGGAAGAAGAGCGCGGCATGGATCAGGCAGCAGCGATTGCGGATATGCGGTTTTCTTTCATACAGCAGATCTGCGAGGCGACAGTTGTCAAACCGCACGAAAGTAAGGAACATGCGCGCAGCATGAAGATCGATAAAATCCTGACCGGAAAATATACCGCGATCCCGGCTTTTGTCAGCATCATGGGTCTGGTATTCTGGCTGACCTTCGGTGTGATCGGCGCAAGGCTTTCCGACCTGTTAGATACTGCGATCGGTGCGCTGACAGACCTGACAGACGCAGGGCTGACGGCCTATGGTATCAATCCGGTCATCCACTCCCTGATCATCAACGGCATCTTTGAGGGTGTCGGCAGCGTACTTTCATTCCTGCCGATCATTGTGACGCTGTTCTTTTTCCTGTCCATTCTGGAGGACAGCGGCTATATGGCGCGTGTCGCGTTCGTCATGGACAAGCTACTGCGTAAGATCGGACTTTCCGGCCGCAGTATCGTGCCAATGCTGATCGGTTTCGGCTGTACGGTACCGGGGGTCATGGCAAGCCGTACGCTTCCGAGCGAACGAGATCGCAAAATGACCATCCTGCTGACACCGTTTATGAGCTGCTCGGCGAAGCTGCCGATCTATGGGTTTTTCAGCGCGGCTTTTTTTCCTGGCAAGAGCGCGCAGGTGATGATCCTGCTCTATTTTACCGGGATTCTTGTCGGTATTTTGTTCGCTCTGATCGCGCGGGACACGGTATTCAGGGGAGAGCCGGTTCCCTTTGTTATGGAGCTGCCGAACTATCGCCTGCCGGGCGCGAAAAATGTCTGGCAGTTGCTATGGGAAAAGGCAAAAGACTTTTTGGAACGGGCGTTTACTGTAATTTTTCTGGCAACCATCGTCATCTGGTGCCTGCAGACCTTTGACACCAGATTGAACGTGGTCACCGACTCGCAGGACAGCCTGCTGGCGATGCTCGCGGGAATGATTGCGCCGATCTTCGCACCGCTTGGTTTCGGGGACTGGCGTATCTGCACAGCCTTGCTCACCGGCTTTATGGCAAAGGAGAGCGTGGTCGCGACCTTGACAGTCCTGACTGCGGGCATTGACATCACCTCACTTTTGACCCCGCTGGCAACAGCATCCCTGTTGGTCTTCTGTCTGCTTTATACGCCGTGTGTCGCCGCGATCGCATCCATCAAGCGGGAGCTTGGCGGTAAATGGGCGGTGCTGGTCGTCGTCATGCAGTGCGTGATCGCATGGCTTTGCGCGTTTGCGGTCTATCTGATCGGAGGACTGCTGTAACAAAAAATAGAAATGAAAAACGGGTTCTGCATCACTGCAGGACCCGTTTTCCATAAAAGATGTATTAGTAATTATCGTGTTTCCAATGTTATGTAGGTATGTGATCGGTCATTATAATTTTCGACCTTTGCGGAGAAAACTATTTTCTCTTCATTTCCTTCGGAGTTACGCAGGTTCCGGACGCTCTTGCAACGACGATCGGTTCTTCCAGGAAATCAGCTGCGGAAGCATTGATGTCTTTTCTGGAAACAATAACTTTTCTTGCTTCGAACTTCATGTGTCTGGAAGTGTTGCCGATCTTGTCGATCTCGCCGTAAGCTTCGATGTAGTCGCCTGCATAAGTCGGAGCCAGGAATTCTACGTTATCATATGCGCAGAACAGACCCTCATCTCCGTCTAATTTGATCAGCAGTTCTGTCGCAACATCGCCGAACAGGTGAACCATGTGCGCGCCGTCAACTAATTCTCCGCCGTAGTGCGCATCCTTCGCAGACATTCTTAATCTTAAAGTAGAAGTAATTTTTTCCATGTTCTAATCTCCTTTTCATCATACATATTTGTATTCATCGTAACTCTATTAAAAATAACAAAAAATATAGTTGCAAATACTGTGCCAATGGTTTATCATTGGAAATAGAGAAAAAGTGAACCGATTTGGCATCACCCTGCGCAGGAAAGGAGCAGAATCAGAATGAATATGACTTACGGTCTCAAACGCGTGGCGGAACCGCAGTATGTGCTGCCGACATCGGCCTGGAAGCTGGACAACAGCCGCAACCTTTATCAGGATGAACTTCGTATTTCCATCCGCAGGATCCATATGGAAGGCACTAGCTTCAAGCAGATCTGCACAGAAAGCAACTACAACGAAGAAAAAATCAAGCAAAAGATCATCGATATCATCATCCGGCGCGGCAAACTGCATAATCCGGTCACCGATACCGGCGGACTGGTGCTCGGCACGATCGAAGAGATCGGCTCCGCGTTTGATAATCCGCAGGGCTTGAAGGTCGGCGACACTGTGATTTGCAATGCCTCTTTGGCTTCGGTACCGATGTATATCGCAAATATCGCGACGATCGACCATGTCTTTAACCAACTGGATGCGGAGGGATATGCGATCCTGCACGACCGGGTACCGATCGTAAAGGTTGAAGAGGACACACCGGTAAACCTGCTCTTGTTCATGCTGGATGAATCGGGAACGCTGTATCGCCTGGATCAGCTTGTGAACGGACAGACCAAATTCCTGATCGTCGGCAACAATATGCTGACAAATCTGATCTTCGGTTATATCATCCGCCGCAAGATCGGCAAGGAGGGCGAGATCGTCTGTCTGCTGGACAAAAAAACCGGTATGCAGGTCACGGGCGGCGGCATTGACAAGCTGCTCGCGAAAGTCTTTGATCAGATGCATTTTTTGAATATCCTGAAGCCGATGGATGCCGTGGAAAGACTGGAGCTGAGCACGCAGTTCGACCTCTCGGTCAACTGCGCGGAGATCCCGGGTGCGGAAACGATCAATATCCTGGCGACCAAAGCGGGCGGAACCGTGCTGTTCGCGAACCTGATCAACAATCTGAAGCTGGCGCTGTATATCACCGAGTCCATCTCCAAACCGCTGAACGTCGAAAACGCGGAGGGCTATCTGGAAAATTACGAACGCTTTGACCTCGAACTGGTCAAGGAGCTTGCCGGTTACTTTGAAAATGCGGCTGTCGTGAAAGTAGACCGTACCGAAAAGGAGGAAGCCGAAACCGCGGCTTCCCCTTATGACCGCTCCCTGATTGAACAGAGTATGCTCGAGGATTTTATCTGCGTCAGCAGGCCGATGCGCAATGTGTTGCGCGAGATCGCCAACGTTTCCAAATACGACTGCAACGTCATCATTTTCGGGGATACCGGTGTCGGTAAAGAAAAGGTCGCGAACCTGATCCAGAAAAACAGCGACCGCAAAATGCAGCCTTTTGTTAAAATTAACTGCGGCGCGATCTCGCCAAACCTCATCGAATCCGAGTTCTTCGGCTATGAAAAAGGCGCGTTTACCGGCGCGAACACCGGTGGCAAGAAGGGCTATTTTGAGATCGCCAACAACGGCGTCATGTTCTTGGACGAGATCGGTGAGCTGCCGCTGGAAATGCAGGCAAAGCTCCTGCGCGTCATTCAGGATGGTGAGTTCTACAAAGTCGGCGGGACAAGCCCGATCAAGACAAACGTCAGGATCATTTCCGCGACGAACCGCGATCTGGAGAAATTCGTGGAAGAAGAGAAATTCCGTCGCGATCTCTATTACCGGCTGAACGTCGTACCGATCCGCATTCCAAACCTGTCTGACCGTGTCGATGACATCCCTGCACTGGTCAACCATTTCCTTGCGAAATACGGAAAAAAATTCGGCATTGCCAGAGGTATCACAGACAGCGCGATGGATTATCTGAA
>ERZ808240.4520-NODE-4520-length-12217-cov-2.874445_pt1 | contig 12217 bp, 10 predicted proteins | sample MGYA00521084_ERZ808240 | MGnify/ENA primary metagenome ERZ808240 (study PRJEB31516, sample SAMN03275571) | gut metagenome | biome: mammalia-associated habitat; material: feces | host: Papio cynocephalus | place: Kenya | collected 2012-08-06 ... | reverse complement strand
GTGGTCGCGCGAGAAGACATGGTTAATCCAGGGAAACACGATGGGGTCAAACTTGTAAATCTCCACACCATTGGCGCGTATCGAGTCCAGGTGCCGGGCCTTCAGCGGGCGGTTGTTGGACGAGTTGCCAAACGCATCGAACAGCGCCCTGACCTCTACACCCTCCTTAGCCTTAGCCTCCAGCAGACGGAAGAGCTGGTTGGCTATAGAGTCGTTACGAAAGTTGAAGTACTCCAAGTGTATGGAGTGCCTGGCACACCGTATGGCCTGGAACATATCGTCAAACTTGGCTTGTCCGCTCATAAAGAGCGTCACCGAGTTGTCGTGCGAGAACTTGACACCCTTGGCCCTCAGCTGGCGTACTATAAGAGAGTCTGCCGTCTGCCCATTCGCCATTGTGCAGAGCGCCAGGGTAGCGAGTAAAACTATAATTCTTCTCAAAATTCTTCCTGTCTTCCAGCGTTTTTTATATCATGCAGCTGTAATGGTCTACCACGCCGAGTAAGTGGTTTTCCTTGTCGACCACCAGCACCGTGTGTATCTTGTGCTGGTGCATCACACGCTGTATCTCTGTAATCTTGGTAGTAGGCAGTACGCTCTTGGGGCGGCTCGTCATAATGTCCTTGACCTGCTTGTCAAAGAACTTCTCGCGCCATTTCTCCATTGCGCGGCGTATGTCGCCGTCCGTAATCAGACCTGCCACCTTGCCATCCACTAACGACACGCCTAAGCCCAGCTTACCCTTACTCACCAGGATGATGGCGTCGCCCAGGTGCATGTCCTGGTCTACGATGGGTAGGTCATTGCTCCGCATAACGTCCTCAGCAGTGGTCAGCAAGCGCTTACCCAGTTCGCCACCGGGGTGGAACTGTGCAAAATCGCGTGGCTCGAAGTGGCGTACCTCCATGAGGGCCACCGCCAAGGCATCGCCCATGGCCAGGGCAGCCGTAGTACTGCTGGTGGGAGCCAGGTTGAGCGGACAGGCTTCCTTCTTGACCCACACCTTGATATGCGCGTTGCTGTACTTGGCCAGCAGCGAGTGCTCGTTACCCGTCATGGCGATGATGGGCACATGCATGTGAAGTACCATAGGTATGAAGCGCAGCAGCTCGTCGGTCTGTCCTGAGTTGCTGAGTGCCAGCACTATATCGTCGGCCGTCATGACCCCCAGGTCGCCATGATATACGTCGAGCGGATTGATAAAGAAAGCCGGGGTGCCCGTCGACGACAGCGTAGCGGCTATCTTGGCTCCCACGTTGCCACTCTTGCCCACGCCCGTAACGATTATCTTGCCCCTGCAGTGGTAAATCATGTCGACAGCCTTGTCAAAATTTTCGTCCAGCTGCGGGATTAGTTCCATCAAGGCTTGTGCCTCGTCCTTCAGGCACTGTGCGGCATAGCCCCGTACACCGGTTGTATTATCTGTTGTCATAGTAGTTTTTTGATTAAGTCTTCCAAGTCGTCCAGACGGAGCATATTGGGGCCGTCGCTCAGTCCATGGTCAGGGTTCGGGTGTACCTCAAAGAAATATCCATTGGCTCCGAAAGCCTTGGCGGCCAAAGCCATAGCTGGCACGAACCGCCTGTCGCCGCCGGTGGTACCATTGCCAGCCCCCGGGCGCTGTACGCTGTGGGTACAGTCCATGATGACATGCTCGGTTATTTCGCGCATGTCGGGAATGTTCCTGAAGTCGACTACCAGGTTGTTATAGCCGAAGGTGTTGCCACGTTCGGTGAGCCAAACCTCGCTCGCCCCCGCATCCAGAGCCTTCTCTACGGGATAGCGCATGTCGCGTCCACTCAGAAACTGGGCCTTCTTAATATTTATGGTGCGCCCCGTCTTGGCGGCAGCTACTAACAGGTCGGTCTGACGGCACAGGAAAGCCGGAATCTGTATCACGTCGGCCACCTCGCCTACGGGGGCAGCCTGCCAACTTTCGTGTATGTCGGTCAGGATACGCAGTCCGTATTTTTCCTTTACCTCGCCGAGCATGGCCAGTCCTCTCTCCAGTCCAGGGCCTCTGAATGAGTGGATAGAGGTACGGTTGGCCTTGTCGAACGAAGCCTTGAAAATGATGTCGGTACCCAGCTGGGCATTGATTTCCACGATGCGGCCGGCCACGGTGGCCAGCAGTTCGGCGCTCTCTATGACACAGGGCCCCGCTATGATGATAGGTTGCATAGTTCAGTCTGTTAATTTATATCTTGTTATGGATAGCCGGCCATGGGTTGTGGCCTGCCATCCTGTTATATCATTCAGGTTGCTCCCCGTCGTGTATGATATGTATATCGCGCTGCGGGAACGGTATCTCGATATGGTGCTCGTTGAGGGCGTTATAGACAGCCTCCATTATCTCGCCCTTGGCATAGAAGTGGGTAAGTACAGGCACCCAGACCACTATCTTGAAGTCGATACTGTTGTCGCCAAAATTGGTGAATACCACTTTGACAGGGCGCTTGGTATCGCGGCATTTGAGGTGGTTCACCGTGTCGCTGATAATCTGCTTAACCTCCTTGGCGTTAGAGCCATAAGCCACCCCGACGGGTATCATGGCCAACTCGTAGCCATGGTTACGGGTCAGGTTCTTGTAGTTCTTGGTAAAAAGCTGCGAGTTCTGGAACGCTATGACACTTCCGTCGACGGTGTCCATCAGTGTCGAGGTGTACGAGATGGAGCTTACCGTTCCACGTACTCCGTCGCACTCTATCAGGTCGCCCACCTTGATACGGCCCATCATCAGCGATATACCATAGTATATATTTTCGATAATGTCCTTCATGGCGAAACCGATACCGGTAGACAGGCCGCCCGAGATGACTACCAGCCAGGTGTTGTTCACTCTGAAAATGTTGAGTACCAGCATGAGCCATACACCCCATACCAGCACCTGTATCACGTTCTTGGCCATCACGTTCTTACTGGCGGCCGTAGACTTGTCGGCCTTCTCGAAGTGCAGTCTCAGGAACTCCTTGACAGCCCTGTTGATATAGCTGAATACGATATATAGGATGGCAGCCATGAAGATGGCTATGATGCTTATCCTGATGTTACTCGAGTCGATAAAGTTGCTGGTATATATACGCATCGTGGTGTCGCTCAGATTGAAGATATTGGCGGCCCAGTAGATGGAGAACACCACCGACACCACCCCTAATATGGGCAGCAGTACAGTGTATATCAGCTCGTAGAGCCAGGTCTTCGTGATGGGTTTCTTGTCCAGCTCGTTGCGTACGGCGTAAGCCTTTACGATGCCCTTGAGACAGGTTATGGTAAGGATACACGTGAGCTGCATAATCCACCATATCAACAGCTCCACGCTGAGCAGCGTATAGCCCACCCATGAGCAGATGGTCGAAGCCACGAACACCAATAACGACAGGTAGGTGTAGTACACATCGGTCTTGGGGATGTTACTGTTATGGCGCGTAATGACATTCCACTGCCACAGGGTACACACGAGCAGTACCGGGGGGAATATCAGATTGGTAAACACATTGGGGATGAGTACTATGCGGAAGCTGATGATGATAAAGTCTATGAATATCAGCGGCGAGTAGATACGGAAGCCACTCTTGATCTGCGCGGCACCCAGGCGTACGAGCAGCGAGATGAGAATGACCCCTAACAGCCACGCATACTCTACCAGCAGGTCGCAGGCCATGGTCAGGAAGTTCTGGTCGGCCGCTATCCGGATGGCAGCGAGCACTATGGCGAATGTTATGACCGTGGCAGTGAGCGTTATGCAGGTCCGCTTGCCCATAAACGTGTCGCGCACGGAGTCCAGGTTGTCCGTCCTGAACAGCTGGGCTATAAACCGCGTGGCCCGCCTGGACTTGAACATCCACGTTATCGCAAAGCGAAACAGCAAGACATTGAGCGAGATGGACACCACGCCTCCGAACAGGATAATGATGAGCAGTCCGAACATAAGGCGGCTGTCCCACTGCGACTTGCTTCTCGTCTGCGGCTTATACTTTTCGGATAGCGTCGTAGTGGTTTCACTCACATTGGTGCCGATATGCTTTAAAATGGTAAAATAGTTGTCGCCCACATTGCTGAATATGCTGGCCTGTATGTCGGCATAGCGCTTCAGGGCATAGTCGTTCAGGCTGCGCAGCTGCTTCTCGGTACTCTGGTAGTACTTGATGTACATGCTCATCTGCTCATTGTTGCTCTTGAGCGTGCGGAGTATGTTGACAGACAGGGTAAGACACACGTTGCGGTCTATGGCTGCGCGCTCGCTCAGAGTACGGTCGCTCATCTGGCTGAGCACATTGACAAGCGAGTCAAAGCGGGCTATCTCGCTGGTGGAGCGGGCCAGATAACTCTCGAAGGGGACGATAGACTTCTTGAACTCGTGGTACATCTCCGTGGCTTCGTGACAGGCGTAGGTAAGGTCGAAGATGTAGCCGTTCTTCTGCGAGTAGAGCATCAGCGAGTTCTGGCTGCACTGGTTAACGATGGCATACATGTTGGTCGTCATACGATCCTGTTGCTCCTTCATGTACCCGGTCTGTCGCTCCAGCTCTATGCGGTAGCCCGTGAGCTCCTCGCGCAGGATGGAGAGGGTGTGCGACAGGTCTTTCTCCTTCAGTACGGCCATAGATGGCATGGCCATCATCAGCATCATCAGTATGGTGAATAGCTTTGTCCTCATTTCATTCTTATATATTAATGCAAATTTACTCAAAAGAATTCAAAACACTACGAAGAAAATTAGTAATTTTGTATGTGTAAACCAAAAAAAGCGAATAGCAATGATTATAATAGCCGATTGTGGCGGTACCAAGGGCGACTGGGCCATTGCCGACGGCGGTGTGTGCCTGCGCCGCGTCAGGACGGGCGGCATCAATCCCTTTCATCAGCAGCCAGCCGACATACGTCACCAGCTGGAAGTGCTCGGGGCGTCGTGTCGCGACCTGTTCTCGTCGGCCGATGTCCTGGAAGTCTATTTTTACGGGGCCGGGTGCAACGCTGTGGGAAGCGGTGTCATGGAGCGCCTGCTCTCAGAGACTCTGTCTGGCTACGGAACCACCCTGCGCCTGCACGTGGCCTCCGACTTGCTCGGGGCGGCCCGTGCCCTGTGTGGCAATACCGAGGGCATAGCCTGCATACTGGGCACGGGCTCCAACTCTTGTCTCTATGACGGCACGCGCATCGCTGACAACACGCCTCCTCTGGGCTATATCTTAGGCGACGAGGGCAGCGGGGCCGACCTGGGCAAGCATTTCCTGCACGGAGTACTCAAGGGAATCTTCCCCACACAGCTGCGCGATGCCTTTTACGAAGCCTATCACACCTCTTATGCCCAGCTCATCCAGCAGATATACCAGCAGCCGCAGGCCAACCGCTACCTGGCCACCATCGCTCCCTTTATACATCGCCACATCGGTCAGCAGTGCATGGCCGACATGGTTGTCACCGAGTTTCGCCGTTTTTTTGCCGACAACATCCGTCGCTATCAGCGCCCCGACCTGCCCGTGGGCTTTGTCGGCGGCATAGCCCATGCCTTTGCCCCTCAGCTGCGCCAGGCGGCCCGGTTAGAGGGTTTCCAGGTGGGAATGATATTGTCGGCACCCATGCCGGGGCTGTTGGCAGGACTGAATATACAGGAGCCGTCAGCATGATGATGACCGACAAGCAGGCTTTGCCTACCTCCGAGAGCCCCGTCAACTGGGGCGGCAGGGTCACCGAGACCGTGCAGCCATGGTATGCCGTCAGACTGTTTACACCGAGGCTCCGCGAAGTGGCCGACTGGTTTGCCCAGGCCGGCATGGCGTACTTTGTACCGATGGAGTATCGCGAGGTGGAGCGTGCCGACGGGAGAGTGGGGCGCATGCTGTCGCCCGTGGTACGCAATCTTGTCTTCATAGCCAAGGACAGGCCCGAGCCCGAGGTCAAGGCACTCATTGCCACGGCACCCTTCAAACTCAGTGTGCTGCGCAAGGGGCCCGAAGACGCGGCCTACTACGAGATACCCCATGCCCAGATGTGGGAGTTCCAGACTATGTGCAACCCGGCTATCGAGATGAAGCGCTATGTAACTGCCGGCGAGGCGAGGGTCAAGTCGGGTCAGCCCGTAACGGTTACCCACGGTCCGCTGAGGGGGCTTACGGGTAGGCTGGTGCGTGCCAGCAAGAAGTACTATCTGCTTAAAGAGGTGCCGGGTATGGCGGTGATGATCAAGGTAAGTCGCTGGTGCTGTCGCCCCCTGCAGCAACCTTAGCGGGGAGAGGGCTGCCGTCCACCTGATTAATATCCCCCTGTTTTTCCCTTATGCTCTATTAAAACTTTATCCGGCCGCTCCCTGTTATAGAGAGACGACCGGATAAGACGTTATGACGGTTGGGGCTTGCCACTGGCTGCCCCTCGGTAGTAGCTGGCGTGTCTTAGAACTCGGAGGTAAAGTGGAACTTGATGTGCTCAAAGTCTTGCTGAGCCATGGAGAGTACATAACCACTGTCGGCAAGGAACACATCACGGCCCTCAGAGTCTTTGGCCATATACTGGTACTTGCGCTTCTTGAAGTTCTCGTATTCCTGCTCGTCGTCGCTCTCTATCCAGCACGCCTTGTACAGGTGTACGGGCTCCCAGCGACACTTGGCGTTGTACTCGTTCTCCAGGCGATACTGTATGACCTCGAACTGCAGCTGGCCTACCGTTCCCACAATGCGGCGGTTGTTAAACTGGTTGACAAACAGCTGGGCCACGCCCTCGTCCATAAGCTGCTCCAGTCCCTTGGTAAACTGCTTGGACTTCATGGGGTCATCGTTCTCTATATACTTGAACAGCTCAGGCGAGAAGCTGGGCAGCCCGCGGAAGTGTATTGTCTCCCCCTCGGTCAGGGTATCTCCTATCTTGAAAATGCCGTTGTCGGGCAGACCCACGATGTCACCCGGATAAGCCTCTTCTATCGTCGACTTGCGCTGAGCCATGAACTGCGTGGGCGAAGAGAACCGCACCGTCTTGCCTAACCGCACATGGGTATAGGGGACATTGCGCTGGAACTTGCCCGAGCACACTTTACAGAACGCGATACATGAGCGGTGGTTGGGGTCTATGTTGGCCGTAATCTTGAAGATAAAGCCGGTAAACTTGGGCTCTGTAGGCTCAACGATGCGCTCCTCTGCCTTGGTAGGGCGAGGGCTCGGGGCTATCTCGACGAAGCAGTCGAGCAGTTCCTGGACACCGAAGTTGTTGAGGGCACTACCGAAAAACACGGGGGCCACCTCGCCGCTACGGTAGGATGCCACGTCGAAAGTGGGGTACACGCCGTCTACCAGCTCCAGGTCATCGCGCAGCTGACTGGCCTCGCGCTCACCCACGTGGGTGTCCAGTTGGCTGCTGGCCACGTCTACCTCTATCTTCTCCGTGACACGCTGCTTGTTGGGCGTAAACAGGTTGAGCTGCTGCTCGTATATGTTGTACACACCCTTGAACCTCATGCCCTGCCCGATGGGCCACGACAGCGGTCTGACGTGTATCTTCAGTTCCTGCTCCAGTTCGTCGAGCAGGTCAAAGGGATCCCGTCCCTCGCGGTCCATCTTGTTGATGAATATAATGACCGGCGTGTTGCGCATGCGGCACACCTCCATCAGCTTGCGGGTCTGTGCCTCGACACCCTTGGCCGAGTCTACCACGATAATGGCCGAGTCTACGGCCGTCAGAGTACGATATGTGTCCTCCGCGAAGTCCTGGTGACCCGGGGTGTCCAGTATATTGACTTTATAGTCCTTGTAGTCGAACTCCATGACCGACGTGGACACCGAGATGCCTCTCTGCTTCTCTATATCCATCCAGTCTGACGTGGCGGTCTTCTTTATTTTGTTGTTCTTGACAGCTCCGGCCACCTGAATCTGGCCTCCGAAGAGCAGAAACTTCTCGGTGAGCGTAGTCTTACCAGCATCTGGGTGCGATATGATGGCAAAGGTTCTTCTGCGTTCTATCTCGTTCATTGTCGTTATATTGTTTGCAGTTTCTGAATACATGCTTCCAGGCTCTCTTCCCAGTAAGGAATGTCGAGTCCGTACGCTTGCTTGATTTTAGTCTTGTCCAGTACGCTGTAATGGGGGCGATGGGCTGGGGTAGGGTACTCGGCCGTGTGCAGGGGGCTGACCTTGCACGTCTTGATACCGGCTATGCGGTGTATAGCTTTGGCAAAATCGTACCAGCTTATAACTCCCTCATTGCTAAAGTGATATACGCCTGGCTTAATGCCTTGGTTTATGGCTGCCATGATGGCTTCGGCCAAGTCGTGGGCATAGGTAGGTGTACCTATCTGGTCAAAGATTACTCCCAGGCTGTCCTTGGTCTGTCCCAGGCGTATCATGGTCTTTACAAAGTTGTTGCCGAAGGTAGAGTAGAGCCATGCCGTACGTATAATCATGGTCCGGCTGCACTTGGCCATGGCTGCCGCCTCGCCCGCCAGTTTGGTTCGGCCGTACACACTGTCCGGGCAGGGTGTGTCTGTCTCTACATAAGGTGTATGGTGGGTTCCGTCGAATACGTAGTCGGTAGATATCTGTATCAGAAAACCGCCCCGCTTCTCTATGGCTTCGGCCAGATAGGCCGGTGCCTTGGCGTTGAGCAGGGTACATAGCTCCACATTACTCTCAGCCTTGTCTACTGCGGTAAAGGCGGCACAGTTCACGATGCCGTCTATCTGCTTCTCGGTGACCAGCCTGTCTATGGCTGCCGCATCGGTAATGTCCAGGTCGGCCACGTCCGTATTATAGAAAGTATGTGCTCCGTTGCTGCGCTCTAACAGCTGCATCTCGTTGCCCAGCTGTCCGTTACATCCAGTTATCAGTATATTCATCGGTAAGTATGTTCTCTATTTAGTCATCCTCGAACTTGAGTCCCTCCGTGCGGTCCTTGATATAATAGTCAGACAGCAGTCCCACCAGAGTGGTTATCTCCTTGATGGCATTGGCCGTCTCGGGCGTTATCTCTTTCTTCTGCAGCCGCAGCATCATTATCCCGTACAGGGCATCGAGGCAGGTTTCTATCTCGTTGACATCCTTGTCGCCCTTATTGCGCAGCTCCACGATAAAGGGCAGCGCCTTGTAGTAAGCTGCGTTGTAGAAGGGAAATCTGGTTGACTGCAACAGCCTGTTGTGCAGGTCTATTACATCCTTCAGCAACACCTCATTAATCTGCAGGTGCCCATACTCGCGTTTGCCCTCCTCGTTCATCATTCTGATAAGGTTGGCAAACCAGTCGGTCTCTTCGCTCCGCTGCTCCTCGGAGTAGTCAAACTTGCTGATATACTCGCGCCGGATAACGGGGAGAGAGCACCCGTACACACGGATGATGTCTTCTATCTGCCACATATAGAGAAGATACTCGGCTATCGATTTCTTCCTAAGTTCTTTTGCAACAAACATCTTGTCAGTAGCTAAATGTATATAGATTGAAGATAGTGCCGATGAGCACCAACAGGGAGAAGGCTATCACCAGACTACCTATTACCTTATTAATAATAAGAATACCGTTGTCGTCAAACTTCCCCCTTATCTTGTTGACCAGCCAGGTAAGCCCAAACCACCACAGCAGGGCTCCGATGATGATGCTGATGTAGCCCAGGCTCATCTCCAGCGGATGGTCGGGAACCACGAAGGCAAACTGGGCAAAGGTGCCCATAAAGAGGAATATGATAAGAGGGTTGGAGAATGTCACGAAGAACGCCGTAATGGCATTGTGCAGCAGCGAGCCTTTGTTCTTGCCGCCCGGGTGTATGTTGCGCTTGGGGTTGGCCCTGAAGCAATACAGGCCGAATATCAGCAGTAACACACTGCCGCTTATCTGCAACCAGAACTTGTTGACTGGATTGGTTATCAGGTCCATGATAAAACTCATGCCGGCTCCCGACAGCAGCGCGTATATGATGTCGCTCACCGCAGCCCCTATGCCGGTGACAAAGCCGTACCATCTGCCCTTGTTCAGGGTTCGCTGAATACAGAGAACCCCCACGGGACCCATTGGTGCCGATGCGATGATGCCTATCAGTACCCCTTTGAGTATCATCCCTAATATATCTATCTGAAATGGAAACGGCATAACAGATGCAAAATTAATAAATTAACTTGAAAGATGATACGGGAAGTAGGAAAAATGTCTTGCCGAGGTAAAAAAACTTGCTGTTTTCTTGTCCGTAGTAGCTTTTTTCTTTACCTTTGTAAATGGTAGGTTCGGTACTGCCATGGCGGCCTCGGCCGGAAGCGTTACCCTGCCACTCTACACACTCGAATATAAATCAATAACTAAAGAATAGAAAAATGGAAACACAGAATGAAATGAAGCCCTACGTTATCGGATTGGACCTAGGTGGAACTAACTCAGTATTCGGTATCGTGGACAGCCGCGGCGACATCAAGGTAACCACCGCCATCAAGACCCAGGCTTACGACAACGTCAATGACTATGTAAAAGCTGCCGTAGAGGCTCTGCACATCATCATAGACCAGGTAGGCGGCATCGAGAAAATCAAGGCAATGGGAATAGGTGCGCCCAATGGCAACTACTATAACGGAACCATCGAGTTTGCGCCCAACCTGAAGTGGGGCCACGACGGCGTGGTACCTTTGGCTAAGATGTTCTCCGAGGCCCTGGGCATACCGGTGGCCCTGACTAACGATGCCAACGCTGCCGCCATCGGTGAGATGACTTACGGTGTGGCCCGTGGCATGAAGAACTTTATTATGATAACCCTGGGTACAGGCGTAGGCTCTGGTATCGTGGTTAACGGTCAGCTGGTATATGGCTGCGACGGTTTCGCTGGCGAGCTGGGCCACTCCATCGTACGTGTCGACGGCCGTCCCTGTGGCTGTGGCCGCAAGGGCTGTCTGGAAACTTACTGCTCGGCCACTGGCGTGGCCCGCACGGCCCGCGAGTTCCTGTCTACACGCGACGACGACTCGCTCTTGCGCGAGCTCAACCCCGACGATATTACTTCGCTCGACGTGGCTATCGCTGCCGGAAAGGGCGACAAGCTGGCCAAGGAAATCTTTGACTACACCGGTGAAATACTGGGTGAGGCATGTGCCAACTTTGCCACTTTCTCGTCGCCCGAGGCATTTATATTCTTCGGTGGTCTGACCAAGGCTGGCGACTTGCTGATGAAGCCTATCGTTGACAGCTACAATGCCCATATCCTCAATATCTACAAAGACAAGGCCAAGTTCCTTGTCAGCGGTCTCGACGGTTCGTCGGCTGCTGTTTTAGGTGCTTCGGCAGTGGGATGGGACATCTAAGGAGTATCAAGTACGACAGATAACAGAGTGGGGGAGCCGGTAACGGTGTCCCCCTTTCTTTTTGGTCATGGTCATGGCCGGCACCTAAAGAACAAGCCCGGCTCTAACCGTCATCAGAGTCGGGCTTGCTGTCGTCAGTCCCGGGTTATAGGGGGCCTGGGGGTGACCGGTGGGGTGCTACTGCACCACCATCTTCCGGCCATTGAGTATGTACACGCCCTTGGGCAGACCGTCCAAGGCTGTAGCCGCATCTACCTGACGGCGTACCATTACGCCTGTCAGCGAGTACACACTCACCTTGGTGGCAACAGCTGACGTGGGGGTGCCGATGCCATCGGTAACCGTCCTGCGGTAGAGCATGACAGGCTGCTGGCTACCCGTGTAGCAGGCAAAGCGTGGGCTACCGGCATTAAACTGTATCTCGCGTGTCGTAAAACTCTTATTATATATATGTGTAGCTCCACCCGATACGGTAATGGCCCACTGGGCCTGGGCCGAGGTGGCCTTGGCGGTGGTGTATAGCTTGTTCTCGTTGCCCGTCAGCGTCAGATAAGCCTTCTCGGTGCCGTCATACAGCGTATAGGCACCTGCCGTGCCACCCAGTAGCAGCTGGTGGGGCTTGTTCTTAGTGTCTACGTCGGTCGTTATCCGGCCGTCGGTTCCTATAGTAACCGTGGCGCTCGTGTAGTAGTTCTTGCCACCCGTCAGGTCAGACAGTGCGCAGGCGTCAACCTTGGCATTGCCGCCAAAGACCATAAGATAATAGTTGCCCGGGGCCACGTCAGACTGAGCGGCAACCTTGACAAAGGTAACACCGCCGGCAGGGTCGGGGTCTGGGTCGGGATCCGGGTCGGGATCAGGATCCGGGTTGGGGTCAGGGTCAGGATCGGGGTCAGGAGTGGCGCTGCCATAGTGGTCGTAGCTGAAGGCCACGTCCTGCTTGTCGCCCCACACGTACTGTTCCA
>ERZ808240.4519-NODE-4519-length-12218-cov-4.643016_pt1 | contig 12218 bp, 11 predicted proteins | sample MGYA00521084_ERZ808240 | MGnify/ENA primary metagenome ERZ808240 (study PRJEB31516, sample SAMN03275571) | gut metagenome | biome: mammalia-associated habitat; material: feces | host: Papio cynocephalus | place: Kenya | collected 2012-08-06 ... | reverse complement strand
GAGAAGTACAACAAGCCTGGCAACGTGTTCTGCGGCGTTGTGCACCGCCTCGACAGACCCGTTTCCGGCCTCGTGATTTTCGCCAAAACCTCCAAAGCCCTGTCGCGGCTCAACGAGATGCTGCGCAAGGGGGAAATACACAAGACTTACTGGGCCCTCGTGGAGGGCAAGCCGTCGAAGGCGGAGGACCGGCTCGAAGATATGCTCGTCTCTGACGGCCGCATCAACAAGACATTCCGAGCACGACCGGGCGACAAGGACGCCAAGTCATGCCGGCTGGAATACAAGACCGTTGCACACGGCGACCGATATACGCTGGTTGAAGTAAACCTGCTCACCGGGCGAAAGCACCAGATACGCGCACAGCTGTCGCTCGCCGGGTGCCCGATAAAGGGCGACCTGAAATACGGCGCACGGCGCAGCAATCTCGACGGAGGCATCTCGCTCATGGCACGACGCATACAGTTCGTCCACCCGGTTTCGCACAAGGAAATTGACCTCACCGCAGAGCCGACTGCCGAAATGAGTAGGATACTCAACGACGCTTCCCCTGCGCGATGAAGTACAGCGGACGGTAAGTGAGGTAGCAACGCCCATGCTCGTCATGGGGGATGGCCTCTATCAGCGGGCCCATGCCCAGTTTCGGGTTTGACGAGCCGCCTACGCCGGTGAGCCGCAGATGCATCAGCGCGTCCTTGGCCGTCGGAAATGTCACACGTATGTCCTCGACAGAGGTATCCACCTGCGCGAAAAACTCTTCCAGCCACCCATGTATGCACTCAGGAGTGCGGTAAAGCATCGGCGACGGACGAAGAGCGTCAAACTCGCCGAGGTTGCCTGGAGCAAATGTGGAGCAAGCCAGCACCCCGTTTTCCGACAGGTGCAGGCATGCATTGCGTATGAACCCGCGCAAGTCGGCAAACCACTGTATGGCAGACGCGGAGAGTATGTAGTCCCAGCACCCTTCGGTTTCCGCGACCCACTGCTCGGCATCGCCGGTATGGTAGCGTGCCGGCACGCCAAGTTGCAGCTCGGGCGTGCGGTACAAGTCCACGCAATCTATTTCCGAAGGCTTCAGCTGCTCGGCAAACAGCCGCGTTGACAGGCCTGTCCCCTGCCCTATTTCGAGCATCCTTCCTCCGTGTGCCACGCCGCTGCGGGCGGCAAATGCGGCAAGGCGCGTGGCTATCGTGCGCTGTGCCGTGGCGTTGTCGTCGTATGTCGGTACTGATGCCTCGAATTTGCGCCCCACGAGGCGCGGATTGGGCACGGTCGAGGCAACTATTTTGGCTATGTTCACTGCGTGTGCGCCCTCGCGCTCGCACACTTCGCAGCCGCTCGGGTGGCCTGTCCAAGCCCTGCGCTGCGCTGCGGCAGGGAATATGCGGTCTGACGCGAATATGTAGGCTCGTGTCCAGAACGCCGCAGGCTCTTTCACCTCGGTTGAGGAGGCGACTGTGAGCTGACGCTTCAGAGCCTCAATGTCAGGAGATTGCGGCAGCCGCTCAGCAGCTTGGGCATAGTCGGCTGACGATGCGAACATACGCTTGCGGAACTTGGTCAGGTTGCGCATATCGAGGTTGTCGCGTGTGCCCAGGAATACCGCAGCCGGTATACCCCGCTCGTTGTCACAGGGATGCTCTGTTCCGTTTATGGCAAAGGCGGCTGTGATGTTCTTGACTCCGCGCAGTGCGCACGCGGCTGCGTGGACTCCCAGTGACCACGCATAGAGGTAAACGGTGTCGTAACGGCTTGTCAACGAGGCGTCAAACTCATAGTCGTCAAAGTCGTAACACACCAGAACGTCCCACCCCTCGGCAGTAATACCGTTATAGTACGAGGCATCTGTCCCCCAACCGGCAAACAGAAGAACAAGACGGCTGTTGCCGTCACACCTTAACCACTTATATTTCATAGTTCGCGACTGATGCAATCCAATACATACTCTATATCCTCACGCCCCAGCGACGCATTGACGGTGAAGCGGATGCGCTCCGTCCCCGGCGGGACTGTCGGGCGGCGTATCGGCAACGCCAGCACTCCCCTCTCGCGCAGACGCGCCGAAAGGTCGAGCACGCGCCCGGCATCGCACACCATGAGCGGCACTATCTGCGAGGTTGACAAATTCGGCGTGCCGGTAATCCGCTCTATACCCTGTCGGAACAGGCCGGCCAACTCTGCCAGCCGCTCGCGCCGCTCAGTACATTCTTCCGACAGGCGGCGCACCATGACCGAGGTATGGCGGAAACATGCCGGCGGCAATGCTGTCGAGAATATCAGCGACCGGGCGGTATTGACCAGATAGTCGTGCAGCACTGGCGACGCTATGGCAAACGCCCCCATTGACGCTGCCGCCTTGCCGAATGTCCCTATCAGCAAATCGACGTCGCCGAGCAAGCCCAGCTCCTCGCACACCCCCAGCCCTCGCGCACCACGCACGCCGAAGGCATGAGCCTCGTCCACATACAGCAGCATGTTGTCATGCTCGCGGCGCAGCCGGGCCATTTCAGCCAGCGGCGCGACATCGCCGTCCATGCTGAATATCGACTCCGTGACCACAAGCACCTGATGCCCCTCAGCACTCTCCTGTGCGATGATGCGCCGCAGATGCTCCATGTCGTTGTGGCGAAACCGCTTGAACGGCGCTCCGCTAAGCCTCATCCCGTCAATGATTGACGCATGGACAAGCCGGTCGGCAACTATCGTCATGCCGCCGCCCGACGCTATCGCGCTCACGCAGCCCGTATTGGCATGATAGCCGGAATTGAACAGCAACGCCGGCCAGCCGTAAAGGTCGGTCAGCAACGCTTCCAGCTCGCGTGCGTCTCTCTGCTCGCCGGCAAGCAAGCGCGACGCGGACGAGGTCATCTCCGATGCCCGCAGGCAGTAGCCGGTGTCCTGCATCTCTGCCGCAAGGCCCATGTAGTCGTTGGTCGTCATGTCGATGCACCCGTCGGGGAAACCGTCAGGGATTACGCGCAGACAATGTTCCTCGCGAAGCCTTTCGAGCGTCGCGGCAAACCTGGCATATCTGTCCACTGCCTCACTTGCCATACATGACGGATATGATGTCAAGCAGCGCACTGCACAGTTTCTCGAGCTGCTCGTCTGTCACGACCATATACGGAGGCATGATGTATGCGTTCTTGCCGAAGGGGCGTATCCACACGCCGCGCTCCACGCACAGCCGCTGGAACTCGCCGAGGTTGACATCCTCTTTCAGCTCCACGACACCGATGCCGCCAAGCACGCGCACATCGGCGACACTCCCCCACGAGCGTGCCGGCTCAAGCATGCGCCGCATCTCCGCCTCCACGTGAAGCACACGCTGCTGCCAGTCCTGGCTAAGCAACAGGCGCGTAGATGCCAACGCGACGGCGCACGCCAGCGGATTGCCCATGAATGTCGGGCCGTGCATCATGCACCCGGCACTGCTGCTCGATATCATGTCGGCAATGCGGGCGGTGGTGGCGACGGCGGCAAATGTCATGAACCCGCCAGTGATGCTCTTGCCTACGAGCATGATGTCCGGCTCTACCCCCGCGTGTTCCCACGCGAACAGCTTGCCGGTGCGCCCGAAACCGGTCGCTATTTCGTCAAATATCAGGATGATGCCGCGGCGGTCGCACTCCTCGCGGAGCCAGCGCAGGTACTGCGGATGATAGAAGCGCATACCCCCTGCCCCCTGGACTACCGGTTCGAGTATCACTGCCGCCAGCTCCTCCTCGTGTTCGTCAAGCAGGCGTCGCATCGGCTCGAAGTCAGCGTCGTCCCACTCGCCGCCGAAACGGCATTGCGGCGCGTCGGCAAAGTAGCGTATCGGCAACGCCGACCCAAATGAGCCGTGCATGCCGGTCACGGGGTCGCACACCGACATGGCGTTCCACGTGTCGCCGTGGTAGCCGCTGCGGATAGTAGCGAAGTTGGTTCTCTTGGGGTTGTCCTGCGCCTGGACCGCCATTTTCATGGCCACCTCCGTAGCGACAGAGCCGGAATCGGCATAGAATATATGCTGCATCGACGGCGGAAGTATCTGCAGCAACAGCTTGCCAAGGTCTATCGCCGGCTGGTGCGTCAAACCGCCGAACATGACGTGAGACATCTTGTCTATCTGCTCTTTGGCTGCCTCTACAAGCACCGGGTGCGAATATCCGTGTATCACGCACCACCATGACGACATGCCGTCAACGAGTTCCGTGCCGTCGGCAAGCGTGATGACAGCGCCATGCGCCGAGGCCACCTTGTACGTGGGCAGCGGATTGTGCGTCGATGTATAGGGATGCCACAGATGGGCGCGGTCGAACGGGTCGAAAACTTTTTCCTCGCTTATCATAGTTGCTTTGCCTCCTTTTAAGCGACGACAAAGTTAATCAAAATCCGCGAGAGTAAGGCGCGACCATTGCCGAAAACAGCCGCCATCCGCGCCGCTGCGGCTGTCACTGCTCGCTGCCCTCTCCGGCGGGAGCTGACTTTTCCTCCTGCGGCGTGGGCGTTTCCTCTGCCGGAGACTTCTCAGCCGGTACTTGCTCCGGTTTCTCCTCCGTTGTGGTCGAGTCGTTCTCGCAGGCTGTGGCGGTTTCCTTCTTCTTGGCCTCCTTGCGCTTCTCGGTGGCCTTGACCGGGGTGTCGCCGGTGGTCACGGCGGCTATCGTGTAACCCTCGTCCTCGTTGACACGCATATCACGAGGCCCAGGGCTGACGATGACCGGCATCCCCACTTCGGCATATTTCACCAGCTCCAAGATATTATCGTTGGTCACGCGGATACATCCGTGGCTCACGCGACCGCCGATGCTCCACGGCGCACAGGTGCCGTGTATGCCGATTTGGCTGCTTACGGGAGTGTTCAGCCGTATGAAACGCGGGCCGAACTGCCCCTTCTTCTTCGAGGTGCGGCCGTTGTCGTCCGTGAACAGCCAGTCCGTGCTGTCATATATGCCCGACACGGTGAAATACCCCTCAGGGGTACGCGAATCGGCCTTCTTATGCTTCGTGCCGAACCGTTTGGCACACGCCATGCCGTACTCCTTGACCACCTCGCCGTATTTGCTGTACAGGAAGACTTTCATCACCGCCTTGTCCACGACGATGAAATACTTATGGTCGTTGTTCAGCAGCTTGCCGGCATACTCCAGGTTCTCGTCTGCCATGCGCGGCAGTATTCCGCTCTGGTACTTGTCCCAATGCCCCGAGTTGCGCATATAGTCCATCGCCTTCTCCGTGTCGGCAAACGCCATCTGCGGTTTTGGCTTCTCCTCCTCCGTTTTTTCTTGCTGCCGGGTGCTGTCGGTGGTTATCAGGTTTGACGAATCAAAAGGAAACGAATCGCTGTCCGCTATCATCTCCTTCTTGCCCCCCTGGTTGCCGCCGCAAGACATCAGCGCAACCGCTGATACACACGCTATGAATATCGCTAAAACTTTCATCTTCTGTTTTGTCCTCACCGTGACAGTACTTTGCAAATCACGGCGTGGCTCGCCGGTCGATACATACCCCGCATCGGTCTGAATTTTGTAATTTTGTGCAAATATAGGCAAATCCTGCGATATAACGCACACATTGCGCCAAAAATCGACGTCACCTGCCTTCGGCTACCCGAAAAACTGGGAGGGTGTGTCAAAAATAGGCATATCCCTTTTTATGCGCAGCCAAGTAGGGACACGGCGCGCCGTGTCCGCCGAGCAACAATCACAATTATTTAATTTACTGCGATTTACCCCAGCGGCGCATTGCCAACTCTTTGCCGTCAAACTCCGCGTAAGTGTACTTGTCTATCCAGTCGCCGAGCACCGCCATTTCAGCCCCGCCGGCAAGCCGGCAACAATGCTCGATGTGCAGATGCCCGTAGATGAAATAATCGATTTCGGGGTGCTTCGCGCTGTACTCCTCCGAAAATCGAACGAGCCGCACCGGGTCGGCTACGACATTCGCCCGGCTGTCGCTGTGGCGGCTGCTGCGGCTCCACCGCAACGCAAACGGCACCGTCCAGCGCGGATGTATCGCCGCATAGAGCCGCTGGCAGAAGCGGCTGCGGAACAGGCCGCGCAACAGGCGGAACGACCGCGAGTCGCCATCGATAGCGTCGCCGTGCTCCATGTAAAACCGCTTGCCGCATATCGTTGTTTCTACCGCGCCGTCAACGACCGTAATCCCCAGCTCCGTCGGCAGGTAGTCGAATATCCATATATCATGGTTGCCGACCAGCCACGTTATCTGCACGCCTGCGTCCGACAGTTCCGCCAACTTGCCGAAAAACCGCGTGAAACCGCGAGGCACCACATAGCGGTACTCATACCAATAGTCCAGCACGTCGCCGACCAGGTATATCGCAGCCGCGTCACCCTTGACAGCGTCGAGGAAACGCACCACCCTCCGCTCCGCCCCCTTCGGGTCGCGGAAATAACCCGCACCGAGATGCAGGTCGCTCAGGAAATACACACGCTTTCCCGACGGCAGGGTATCAGAGAAATCCGAGTTCAAGCTTAGCCTCCTCGCTCATCATGTCATAGCACCAAACCGGATCGAAAACCAACTGCAAGTCAACTGCCTCCAGGCCGTCTATGCTCATCAGCTTCTGCCGCACATCCTCCATGATGAAGTCAGCCGCTGGACACCCCGGTGCAGTGAGCGTCATGTCAACATGGAGCGTCTTGTCCTCCGGCGTATAGTCAATCTTGTAAATCAGCCCGAGGTCATACACATTGACCGGTATCTCCGGGTCAAAGACCGTCCGCAGCATCTCAATAGTCCGCTGCTGCACAGCCAAAACCTCGTCACCCGCCGCTGCCGCCTTGCCAGCGGCATCGGTTGCCGGCGCAGGAGTTGTAGCCTCCTTGGCATCGACAGCATTGGCAACCGTATTTGCATCGGCAGTTGGGGATGTAATATCGTCATTATTAGCCTCGAGGGGCTTGTTATCGTCGTTTGCCATAACATCTAATTATTAGACTGCGAAATTAGCAAAATCCCCCCACTCCTCCAAATACCATTCCCGCGAGCCTCCACACCCCGACCTGAGTTCTACAGCCATTTTATCTCGATTGCGCAACCGCCACGGCGGGGATTTTATGGTAATGTCGGGATTTCTGCCTAACTTTGTTCCATGATTTTCACGGACAGAACTGACACGATTGCGGCCGTATGCACCGCCCCGGGGATGGGCGCGATTGCGGTTATACGCATTTCCGGCACTGATGCCTTTGCAATTACCGACACGCTGTGGCGCGGCAAACCTCTTGCCGACGCGCCGTCGCATACCGCGCACCTCGGCTTCATCACTGACACTACGGGCAACGACATCGACCAGGCGGTGGCGACAGTGTTCCGTGCGCCGAACTCATACACAGGCGAAAACACCGTGGAACTGTCATGCCACGGCTCGACATACATACAGCAAGCGGTGCTGAACGCGCTCGTTGACAGCGGCGTGCGCATAGCGCTGCCCGGGGAGTTCTCGCAGCGGGCATTCGCCAACGGCAAGGTTGACCTCGCCCAGGCCGAAGGTATTGCCGACCTCATCGCGTCACGCTCTGCCGAGGCACACCGCCTCGCCCTTTCGCAGACCAAGGGGGCATTCTCTCACGAACTCGACACGCTGAGGCAGAAGCTGATAGACCTCGCCTCGCTGATAGAGCTGGAACTGGATTTCTCGGAAGAGGACGTGTCATTCGCCGACCGCACGCAGCTGCTCGAGCTGTGCGAATACACACTCGGCAGAGTGACAGCCCTTGCCGGCTCATACGCGCAGGGGCGCGTAATCCGCGACGGCTACCCCGTGGCAATCGTCGGCGCACCCAATGCCGGCAAGTCTACGCTCCTCAACACGCTGGTCGGCGACGACATCGCCATAGTGTCGCAAATCCCCGGTACGACGCGCGACGCCATACAAGCCACCACGCTAATCGGCGGAAGCCTCTTCCGCCTGATTGACACGGCAGGGCTGCGCGATACCGACGACACCGTGGAAAGGCTCGGCATAGGCCGCACACACCGCCACATAGAACAGGCATCGACGATAGTATGGCTCATCGACCCGACGGACAACCCGATGCGCCAGCTCGAGGAAGCGGCTGGAACGCTCGCCGGCGCAGCGGCACATCACAAGATAATCGCCGTCGGCAAGCGCGACCTCGCCGACACGTCAGCTCTCGTCAGCCACATCAAGTCAGCACATCCCGAATACACAGCGGTCGCCATATCGTCGCTCGACAGCGACGGCATAGAGCCGCTCCTTGAGCAGCTGCGCAAAATCGGCGACACCGCAAGCACAGCAGACGTGACAGTCACCAACGCTCGCCACTATCAGGCGCTGTGCGAGACACGCGACGCGCTGGAACGGGTGCGCGACGGGCTGGAAAGCGGCATCAGCGGCGACTTCGTCGCGCAAGACCTGCGTCAAGCCACCGCCGCCCTCGGCACGATAACCGGCGCCGTGACCACCGACACACTCCTCGCCACCATCTTCTCCCGCTTCTGCGTCGGAAAGTAGGGCTGTGTTTTCCGCATCCGAACGAACAATAAACGACATATAAACAATCCATAAAACGCTCTGATAATGCGGCATTTACGAGAGTTCGTCCAGGCAGGCCAATTTATAGCCGTTTATTGCTGGTTTGTGGATTATTTGTTGTAATTTTGTTGCTCGGAACAGGCCAGCAACAAATTAGCAACAAATTATGGCTACATCAAAAGAACCTATCAAATTGCGCCGTCGCAAAATGCCCTCAGGGCTTACCTCGCTATACCTCGACATCTACATCGACGGCAAGCGTTCGTATGAATACCTAAAACTTTACCTCGTCCCCGAGCTGAAACGAGCCGACAAGGAAAAGAACCGCACAACCCTCGCCCTTGCCGAGGACATAAGGGCAAAACGCATGGTTGAACTCCGCAACGGCGAGTTCGGTTTCAGGTCAATGTATAAAGAGGACACATTGTTCTATGAATACTATCGGGCGATGTGCGAAGCACGGCTTGGGTCGGAAAGCCGTGGGAACTGGGGCAACTGGTACTCCTGCCTCCACCACTTGAAAATCTACGACGACAACGAACAACTGACATTTCGTGACATTACCCCAGAATGGGTGCAGGGTTTCAAGAACTACCTTGAAAAGGACGCGAAAGCGTGGGCGCATGACTATCGCCGCAGACTCGATTACCACCCATTGGCTCGCAATAGCAAGGTGTCGTACTTCAACAAACTCCGAGCCTGCCTAAACCAAGCGTTTGAGGAGCGCATCATACCCTACAACCCACTCAGAGGTATTGAGGGCTTCAAACCAGAGGAAGGCAAGCGAGAATACCTAACCATTGAAGAACTGCAACGGTTGTCGAACACAGAGTGCAACTACCCTGCCGTGCGCCGTGCGTTTCTATTCTCCTGCCTCACAGGACTGCGTCGTTCTGACATCAGCAAACTGACGTGGGGCGAAGTTCAAAAGCAAGGAGAGTTCACTCGTCTAATCTATAAGCAGAAAAAGACAGGAGGACAAGAGTACCTCGACATATCGCCGCAAGCGGCCGAACTAATGGGCGAGCGAGGCAAGCCCGACGAAAAGGTGTTTGACGATTTTCTGACCGCCGGCGCGACCAACCACTGTCTGCAAATATGGGCGTTGAAAGCCGGTATCAACAAGCATATCACGTTCCACTGCGGCAGGCACACTTTCGCAGTTATGATGCTCGACCTCGGAGCTGACATCTACACCGTGAGCAAACTCCTCGGACACCGCGAATTGAATACGACGCAGATATACGCAAAAGTCCTCGACAAAACAAAGCAAGCAGCAGTCTCTCTTATACCCGCTATTATCGAAACGGCAGAAGATGCAGCTTACCCCGATGGCAAAAAGCAAACGGACAAAAATTAGCGTCTCTCGTCAACGATTTTTTGGCGGTTGATAAATTCCTCAACCGCGACCGTTTCGTTGTGAGAGCGCAAAATTCAAGAAGAATAACTACTCTTTCACGAGTGCATCAGCGCTTCCTTCAGCGGCTTGCTTTTTGGTGCAGGGAACATATCGCCCATGCCAGTTAGAAGCCATTGAGCCGACACGCCATAGTCCCTGACGAGGTATGTAAGCCACGCCACCTGAAATATGTTCCGAGACATATCCTTTTCGAGGCTGTTCAAATTCCAGCGGTTGATGTCATACTGTTTGGTAAAAGTCTGTTTGCCTCGGATTTCTCGACGCGCCTTGAGAGCATAAAGAGCCTCAAAGAACCTTCGTATCACGGTTTGGCTTTCGGTTGTCTGCATAGGGCTTCATTGAATTTGGCGTTGATACTTTCGCTGCGAGCGGCAAGTTTTGCCTGCCAGCCTGCGACCTGCGACGGACTGAAACACGGCTTGGTCTCGCCAACACACATTTGCTCGAACTCTCTCACCTCGGCAGGAGACATAACAGGCAGGTATTTCTCCATTTCGAGTATCGAGAGGACGTAAGACTGAGCTATTGCTCGCACCTCGGTCAGTTTGCTGTCTTGGAGCATTTCGCCCTCGCCGAGGAGAAACCAACGAGCGTTTATCTCGGGCAGTTTTTGCAGAATAGCGAGGACTGGGGCAAGCCCGAAGTCCACTCCCTTGACAAGTTTATTAAGATACTGAGGAGACCACCCCATAAGAGCAGCAAACGGAGTCTGCTTGCCACCCGTGCGGTACTTTATAATCTCCGCGAGTCTGTTGTTCATATCAATTATTGTTTAACCCAAATGAGTTTGTTCCTAATTTGCGCTTAAAAAGTTGTTCCTTGCGTATAGCCTCATCAGCTGTGACAGTCTTGGGAAGAAGCATGAGAATAGAGAATTGAAAATGCTTTGAAGCATACTCAGCATCCGTTTCAATCAAAGATTTCAGAGACTTATTCCCTCCATGTCCGTTAGTTGCAACATAATCGTGCCAACGTCCCCAAATGCCATCATCGCCGTATGCAGAACCGACATAAAGTTTTCCCGTGTTTTGGTCAGTGATGAGATACACTCCTTTAATCGCAGATAACATCTGCTTCCAGTCAGAGTATTGGCACTCGACTATCTCCACGAGCTCTTTGAAGTCAAGAATAAGGTCGAAATAATCAGTAAACCGTTTGTAATGCAGGCCTGGCGCAATTTCCAATACCTCCATTTCATTCTTAATCCACTGATGCCAAGATATTCCGTTGCGCCACCGTATTATGACACGCTCTTTCAAATCTTCATATCCCTGCACCTCTCCCATAGAGTACTTAAATTCTCCATTTATAAATGACGAACCCAAGACCTCGAACACGCCAACAAAACGAGCGGTAAGACCAGCCTCGCCGATAAAAGAGACTATGAACTGGCAATCCTTGAAAACATCTTTCACCTGCCGATTCTGGTAATCAAGGAATCTAGCACGGTCTGAACGGTAAAGGCTATACAAATCACGCCGTCTATCCTTGTGCCGAATTAACTTGATAGAAGCCCTGCGGTCAAGACCGCGATTGTATAGCAATTCCTGTATCGTTATCATATCCGCGATAAAACTATTTGGAATTTTCCAACAAGCTCATCAGTCTTTGAGAGAGGTCATTGGTATTCCGGACGCTCTCAGCAAGCAACTGGCGCATTTGCGTAACCTCATTTAGGGCTTGTTGCAGAAGAGATGCTGGCACGCCGTCGGTTACGTCGCCCGACCCGGAGAACTTGTTGCCGTCTCCTTTGACGTGCTGTTCAACGGAGGAGTTTACGTCAGGGCGTATCATTTCGCCTTCTCCGGTCTGCAACCACATGGGGTTTATTTCGGGGAATGCATTTAGAATGTCTTTCAACTTTTCAGACTTAGGGCTGTCTCGTAGATTACGAGTATAGCCATTGGACAAGCCACATCGACGCTCAAACTCGGAGCGTTTAATGCCCTTGTGTTCAAAGAATTTCTCAAATCGTTCATTAATATCCATATCTACAAGAGTTTACATTACTCAACTAAATCCAGCACAAAGATTTCGTGAAAATTTTTCCCAAAATAATTTTGTTATTTGAGAAAGTCTTTCTAATTTTGCATCGAATTTCTTTCCGAGTACGGGTTATTACTCGTGCAAAGATACGAAATAACATTTGATTACGAATAAACTCAACAGTAAAATGATATTTCAAACTGAATTTCAACGAGAGAAAGAAGCTCGCGATTTGCAGATATACCAAGAACTTGTTGGTTGAATTGATTCGATAAAATATTTTCAATGAAAAAGTTGCGCATA
>ERZ808240.4517-NODE-4517-length-12219-cov-13.248109_pt1 | contig 12219 bp, 10 predicted proteins | sample MGYA00521084_ERZ808240 | MGnify/ENA primary metagenome ERZ808240 (study PRJEB31516, sample SAMN03275571) | gut metagenome | biome: mammalia-associated habitat; material: feces | host: Papio cynocephalus | place: Kenya | collected 2012-08-06 ... | reverse complement strand
GACCTGAACCACACGGGAGCCCACAAGATAAACAACACCATTGGCCAGATATTGATGGCCAAGAAGATGGGAAAGACGCGCGTCATCGCCGAAACGGGAGCTGGCCAGCACGGCGTGGCAACGGCCACAGTGTGCGCGCTGTTCGACATGGAGTGCGAGATATTCATGGGCAAGACCGACGTGGAACGCCAACACACCAACGTGGAGCGCATGAGGATGCTCGGAGCAAAGGTCCACCCCGTGACCACTGGCAACATGACCCTGAGCGACGCCTGCACCGCCGCCATCAGGGACTGGTGCTGCCACCCCGACACCACGTTCTACATAGTGGGGTCAACGATGGGTCCCCATCCCTACCCCGACATCGTGGCGCGGTTGCAAAGCGTGATATCGAAAGAGCTGAAGTGGCAACTCAAGGAGAAGATTGGTAGAGACTACCCCGACTATCTCGTGGCATGCGTGGGAGGCGGAAGCAACGCCGCCGGAACCATATACCACTACATCGAAGACCCTCGCGTGAAGATTCTGCTGGCCGAGGCCGGAGGCCACGGCGTGGACACCGACTACACCGCAGCCACCATACATTGCGGCACGGAGGGCATAGTGCACGGCTCGCGCACCCTCGTCATGCAAGACGATGACGGACAGATAAAGGAGGCGTTCACCATCTCCGCCGGGCTCGACTATCCCGGCATAGGCCCCATGCACGCGCACCTGGCAAAGACAGGGCGCGAGAAGGTGGTGGCCATAAACGACGACGAGGCCATACGCGCCGGCTACGAGCTGACACGCATGGAGGGGATAATACCAGCCATAGAGAGCGCGCACGCCGTGGCGGCACTGTCGAAGATGACTTTCAAGCCAGACGACGTGGTGGTGCTGACGGTATCCGGACGCGGCGACAAAGACATAGAAACATATCTCAACAACAAGGACATGGCAGGAGAATATGGCAAGTTTTAATTATCACACTACAACGAAAAGGCTGCTCGGCGATCTCTACACGCCCGTGAGCCTCTACATGCGCCTGCGCGACCTCTATCCGCAGTCGATGCTCATGGAAAGTTCCGACTATCACGGAAGCGAAAACGCCAAGAGCTTCATCGGCATAAACCCCATGGCGAGCATAAGAGTGGCGCACGGGGCATTGACGATGACTTTCCCCGACGGCAGCCAAGTGAAGAGAGATATACCCACAGAGAACAGCGACAAGCCAAAGCTGACCGTAGCCAAGGCCATGAACGAGTTTTTGGGCAGCTTCCACGTGGAAGGCGAAGGCAGCCAATACTACGGCATTTTCGGCTTCACGTCGGCCAACGCCGTACGCTATTTCGAGAACATACCTGTGAAAGACACGACCATGGAACGCAACGACGCGCCCGACATACTCTACATCCTTTTCAAGGACATCATCGTGTTCGACCATTTCAACAACATGATCGATTTCATGACACTCGGCACGACAGGGGAGCTACAAGACCTGTTGACCTCCGCCAACAAGCCAAACGTGAAGCCCTACGGGTTCCATGCCGTGGGCAACGCCACGTCGACGCTGACCGACGAGGAGCACAAGGCCAACATACGTCGCTGCGTGCGCCATTGTCTGAGAGGCGACGTGTTCCAAATAGTGATAAGCCGACGGTTCATACAGAAATATGAGGGCGACGACTTCAAGCTCTACCGCGTGTTGCGCTCCATCAATCCCAGTCCCTACCTGTTCTACTTCGACTTCGGTGGCTATCGCATCTTCGGCTCTTCGCCAGAGACCCACAACCGCATAGTGGGCAACAAGGCGTTCATAGACCCCATTGCCGGCACCACGAGGCGCACTGGCAACACCGAGCAAGACCGCAAGAACGCCGAGTTCCTGCGCAACGACCCCAAGGAGAACGCCGAGCACGTGATGCTCGTGGACTTGGCGCGCAACGACCTCAGCCGCAACTGCCACGACGTGAAGGTGGACTTCTACAAGGACATGCAATACTACAGCCACGTGATCCACCTGGTGAGCCGCGTCAGCGGCGAACTAAACGATGGCGCCAACCACATATTGGAGTTTATCGACACCTTCCCTGCCGGCACGCTGAGCGGCGCGCCCAAGGTTAGGGCACTGCAACTCATCAACGAGATGGAGCCACACAACCGCGGAGCCTATGGAGGTTGCATTGGCTCTATAAGCCTCAACGGAGACCTGAACCAAGCCATCGTGATACGCACATTCATAAGCAGGAACGGCGAGTTGTGGTTTCAGGCCGGTTCCGGGGTTACGGCAAAAAGCAACGACGAGTATGAACTGCAAGAAAGCAACAACAAGCTCGGAGCATTAGTGAAAGCCATAAAGGAAGCAGAAAGACTATGAAAACAGTTATAATAGACAACTACGACTCTTTCACGTTCAACCTTGCCCACCTCTTAAAGGAATTAGGTGCCAAGGTCGACGTGGTGCGCAACGACCAGTTTGAGTTGCCAGCACTGGAGCCATACGATAAGATAGTGCTCTCTCCTGGCCCAGGTATACCGTCGGAAGCCGGACTACTGCTCGACGTGATACGCGCATATGCCGGGCGGAAACCCATGCTCGGCGTATGCCTTGGCCATCAGGCCATCGGCGAGGTGTTTGGGGCCAAATTGGAAAACCTGTCAGAGGTTTACCACGGTGTGGCGACCGACTGTGAGCACTTCTCCAACGACCCAATCTTCAAAGGCATACCCACACATTTCGAGGTTGGGCGATACCACAGTTGGGTGGTGAGCAAGGAAGGGCTCCCCGATTGCCTGGAGGTGACAGCCACAAGTCCCGACGGCAACATCATGGCCTTGCGCCATAAGGACTACCCAATACATGGAATCCAGTTTCACCCAGAGAGCGTGCTCACGCCACTTGGTCACCAGATAGTGGGTAACTGGTTGAACGAATAAGGCTACCATGATCAATTTCGGCACGTGGCTTAGGCAAAAGGTTGGATGCAGGGTGCAGAAACTCGCCTTGGACGCGGGCTTCTCGTGCCCAAACCGCGACGGGCTGCTATCCACGGGCGGCTGCACGTTTTGCAACAACGATGCCTTCAACACCTCTTATTGCGACAGGCGGAAGAGCATAACCCAGCAACTGGAAGACGGCAAGAGGTTTTTCGACCGGAAGAAAGCCGACACGAGATACCTGGCCTACTTCCAGGCGTTTTCCAACACCTACGCCCCATTGCCGGATTTGAAAGCCATGTACGAAGAAGCCTTGAGCGTGAAAGACGTGATAGGAATCGTCATAGGCACGCGGCCCGATTGCGTGGACAATGAGAAACTCGACTACATCGGTGAACTGTCGCGCCGCGCCTTGGTCATCATGGAATATGGCCTGGAAAGCTGCAACGACGAGACCTTGCTACGTGTCAACCGCGGCCATGACTTCGCTTGCTGCCGACGAGCCATAGAGGAAACACACAAAAGGGGCATATACACCTGCGCCCACGTCATCATTGGCCTGCCAGGGGAAGACAAAGAGGAAATGCTGCGACAGGCAGACATCATATCGTCGTTGCCCATCGACATACTGAAACTCCACCAACTGCAAATCGTCGAGGGCACCACGATGGCGAGGGAATATGAGCGGCATCCGTTTCGCTTGTTTACGTTGGACGAATACGTAGACCTGCTCGCCGAATATTTGCCTCGCCTGCGCCCCGACATCGTGCTAGAGCGTTTTGTCAGTGAGACTCCGCCAAGTCTGCTCGTGGCGCCAAGATGGGGCGCAAAACCACAAGAAATCACCCGACTGGTAAACATGAAATTGGATGCCGTCGGCTTCACGCTTGAATCGCGTCGCGATTCAAGCGTAAAGCCGATGCCTTTCAAGCGTAATCGCGACGCGATTCAAGCGTAAAGCCGATGCCTTTTCAATGAAATGTTTGCAGCTTCCATTTTTTTGCGTTAACTTCGCACATGATTAGCCGCGACAAACAAAACGACAAAGGCTAAAATGTGGAAGAATAATCATTATTTTTTTGTTAATATGAAAATCAAAAGTGTACTTGTACTCGTGTTTTTTGCCTTAGGATTGTCCATCTCAGCCTTCGCTGGAGGCAAATACGCCGGAGTGCCTAAAAAGTATCATGAGTTGCTGGACAAGACGATGAACACGGCTGGCCACAACGCCAAAGAGCTGAAAAAGGCATTGAAGGATGTTCCAGCCAACGAAAGGGAAGGCATGGCCTTCTTAATCTCATACATGCCGGAAAGAGACGCCAAGACATTGAGTGCCGACTTCCTGAAAGAGCACGTGCAGTATGCCTACAAGACAAGAAATGAGTTTCCATGGGCGAAAACAGTGCCAAACGACATTTTCCTGAACGACGTGGTGGCTTACGTCAACCTGAACGAGGAGCGCGAAAGCTGGCGCAAGGACTTCTATGAGCGTTTCAAGAAATACGTGGCCAATTGCAAGACAATGCGCGAGGCCATCGACTCGGTGAACAAGAACATCCGCGACGAGGTGCAGGTTGACTATAACACGAAGCGCGAGAAGGCCGACCAGGCTCCCTACGAGTCTATGCGCCAGCACATGGCATCATGCTCTGGCCTCTCCATCTTGCTGACCGATGCCTTTCGCGCCGTAGGCATTCCATCGCGCGTGGCAGGGACGCCAAACTGGTATGACAACCGTGGCAACCACAACTGGAGCGAGGTTTGGGTCGACGGCAACTGGCACTTCACCGAGTATTATCCATCGGAAGACTTGGACAAGTCGTGGTTCCTCGCCGACGCGGGCAAGGCCATAAAGGAGGATGTCGACAAGGCCATCTACGCAGCGTCTTTCAAGCCTGCCGACTCTTATTTCCCATTGGTTTGGGACATGAGCATACGCTACGTGCATGCCGCCAACGTGACCGACCGCTACACCAGCCTGTACAGGGCGCAGCTTGCGACCACTCCAGCCGACGGCAGCCACGTGGACTTGAGGGTTATGGTGTTCAAGGACAAGGATCACGCCGAGGCTTCTGGCGACCGCGTGGCAACCAACCTCGACGTGTTCGCGGCAGGCAAGCAGCTCTTCGGGGGACGCAGCACGGGCGCCACGCAGGACATGAACGACGTGCTCACGTTCAAGGTTGAAAAGAACAAGACCTACACCGTAAAATACATGAACGGCAAGGGTGTACAGCAAACCAAAGACGTGAATGTAGGCGACCAGACCACGACATTGAAGTTGTACATGGAGTGAGGCTGGACTCAAGACTAATGGAGTTAACATCCTCGAAGATGACATCTGGGGTCGTGCGCCTCAGTTGTTGTCTATTCTCCTGAAACACGACGACTTCAGCCGAATGGCTCACCCTGACACAATATGCCTACGAGTGGCAGGGCGACAGCTTGCACCTGGCTCACGAAGCCAACAACATCAGTTCCCAAAAAACAAAAAAAACTATGTAAGCTTTGACGGAAAAAGCATAACTTTGCAGCGATAATAAAAACAACCATAAAACAAACTGCAAAATGAAACACACATTATTGCTATTATCCATCGCCATCGCCATGGCGGGATGCGGCGGAAAGAACAGCAAACAAGCGGCAAGTGCTGTCGCAGACTCATCTGCCGTTGCCAATGACACGACAAGCACCGCAACCGATTCACTCGTTTACGAAGGCACCGTGCCAGCAGCCGACTGCGCCGGCATACGCTACCGCATAGCCATGGACAAGCAGAAAAAAGCCTTCAGCATGAAGGAAGACTACATGGAGTCGGACACGAAAGTGAAAAGCTCGTTCAACGAAAAGGGCACCGTGGAACCTTACTCTAAAAACGGCAAGGAAGGCTTGAAGCTGAGCACTGGCAAGGATGGCTCAGAACTGTATTTAGTCAGCTTGGGCGACAGCGTGATGCGCATGGTCAACGATGACCTGGAAGAAGCCGCCAGCGCCAACGACTACGACTTGAAACTGAAGAAATGAAAAAAGGGCGGTAGTGATTACTCGCCCCAACAAGCATGGCCAGGAAAAGGCTACGCGTCGAAGTAGTAGCCAAAACCTAACCTCGTGACCAGGTTGTCGGCATAAGGGCCGAGCTTCTTGCGCAGACGGGTGATATTGACATCCACCGTGCGGTCGGAAACGATTACGTCCATTGGCCATATTTTCCTGATAAGGTCATGACGCGAGAAGACCCTACCCTTATGCTCAAGCAGCGTGCATAGAATGCCAAACTCGGTCTTGGTGAACTCAACCTCCTCTCCGTCCACTGTCACGATTTTGCGGTCGAGGTCTACCACAAGACCCTTGAACTCCAGCGAGTGGCGCTCTTCCAACTCGGTATCGGCATTCCCAACACTGGTACGACGCAACACGGCACGTATGCGGAGCAACACCTCGCGAATGGAGAACGGCTTGGAAATGTAGTCGTCGGCACCGAGGTTAAACCCCGTCACCTTGTCGCTCTCCGCGCCTTTTGCCGTGAGGAAGATTATTGGCACGCGCCTTGTCTGCTCGTTGTCGCGCATGCGGCGGGCCACCGCGAAGCCACTCATTCCACCCATCATCACGTCGAGCAAGACAAGTTGATAGCTTGCGATGTCTTTTTCCAAAGCCTCCTCGCCAGAGTTGGCGGTGTCCACCTCGTAGCCTTCAGCCTCAAGGTTAAACTTCAAAATCTCACAAAGATCCTCCTCGTCGTCAACGACAAGAATGCGTGTCACTTCTTCCTTATCCATGTTCTTTTGCAAATAGTTTCAATGTTAATATCCCTCATTGTATCAATGATGTTGCAAAATAACAAAATCCGCTTTACATACGCGTTTCACCAGTGTTACAATGAGGTTACATCTTGCCGATGGCGCGTTTGCACAATTGTCAAGCCTCAGTTTTCCCAAGCCAATCCGCCAACACCCTTGTGTATTTTTCGGTCTGGTCAATGAATGTCATGTGGCGAGCGCCATCGAGGAGTTCCCAGTCAGAGCCTGCTATGCCATCGTGCATGGTCTTGGCTATCAATGGTGTACACTCGTCGTTGGTTCCGCTGATGATGAGCGTAGGCACTTTTATGGCATGGAGCTGGGCGGTGTAGTTGAAATCCTTTAGCGTGCCCGTGGGTGTGTACTCGTTTGGCCCCCACGCCTCGATATACGATTCCGTGCCAAACCGCTTCGGCCTGCGCAAGCACTCTGGGCTGTCCGCCGTTATCTCGCAAGCGTGGAGCGCGGTGTAATGGTCGTTGGCCCTCAGGTAATCTGGCGCGTCGAAACGCCCCGATTCCGTCGCCTTGGCTATGGCCTCCTGCTCTTCCTGCGGCATGAAAGAGATGAGTCTGTGCTGCTCATGGCTCCACAACTCACTGGAGGACAGCGTGCTGGATAGTATGGCTGAGGCTATGCCCTTTGGATTGCGGTCTACGAGATAGGCTATGATAAGCATTCCACCCCACGACTGCCCGAGAAGGTGAACCCTGTCGAGACGCAGCCATGAGCGCAGGGCATCAAGCTCGTCCATCCACGTTGGCAGCGTCCACAACTCAGGATGCCCCTCCACAAAGCTCTCACCACATCCAAGCTGGTCGTAGGAGATAACCTGCCGGTGGGTGAGCTCGGCGAGGCTGTCGAGAACCTCGAAATAGTTGTGGGTGGATCCTGGGCCGCCGTGCAAGAGCAACAAGGGTGGGTTAGCCGTTTCCTCACCCACTATGCGGTAAAAAGTCTCAAAGCCCTTGAAGGGCACCTTGCCTGTCTGAATTTTCATGTGGACGTAGTGTTTTATGTATTGACAAAGTTAGCCAAATAATCAGTAACACGAGAAGAAAACACAAAAAAAGTGGAGGCCGCCTTACAAGGCAGCCTCCACTACACGTTATTATAAAACCTATTGAAGTTTGGGCAATTAGTTTTCCATGAATTTCTTCGCGGAGCGCAACTGGTGGCGCATGACGCTCAAGAGCTGCTGCGTCTCCTGTAAAATGTTGAGATAAACCATGTCTACCTGCAAGTTCTTGTTATCAGCAGCCGTCTGTATGCGGTTGAGATGCACCTTGCGAATCACGGAGAGCTGATCCTTGCAAGCGTCAGCCTCGGCAAGGATACTGCGATACTGGTCGTAGCGGTTGGTCTCAATCTCATCGCAGGTCATCTTCATCAAGTCATTCACAGAGTTCCTCACAGGTTCATATTCCTTGATATACTCCTCAGGCACGGGGTTGAAGTTGTTGTCGACATGCTCCTTCACCGGTGCGAGCATACGGCGAAGAGTGTAGATGTATTGTTGGTCGCTGTTCGCGCCTATATGGAACCACGTGTTCTTCTCGGCGGCGACCTCCATCGGCGAGTGCTTCAGACCAAGTAGCTCCTGGCGACGCAGCTTCTTCAGTAGGTCAAGGCGTTTGCGCAAGCCCGATTCCGTCTTGCGCAGGCCACTGACCTTTTGCGAGTTGAAGCCATCGAGCAAGTTATTGTATTGCTCCAGCACGTATCTGCAGGTCTTGGTCTGGGTGTCGCGCACGTGCTTGCAGAGCATCTCCCACACGATTTCCTTGTCGCGAGTGCGCATCATCAAGCGGAAACTATCATCCTCGCTCTTGGTCTGCTCACGCTTCTTCTTGTACTGGCGATTGCTTCTCCAAAGCATGAACACCACGAGCGCGATGAACAAGAACTGCACCACAAATCCGCCATACCACATACAGATGGCAACGAGCGCACAAGTGAGGAATGCCACGCCAGCGGTGATGAACCATCCACCGATGACGCTCAGCACTCCCGTGACCCGGAATACGGCGCTCTCGCGGCTCCAGGCGCGGTCTGCAAGGCTCGAACCCATGGCCACCATAAACGTGACGTAGGTCGTTGACAATGGCAACTTATGGTTTGTACCAAAAGTGATGAGCATTGAGGCAATGACAAGGTTGACGGCGGCACGCACGATGTCGAAAGCCGCGCCCTCGCCCTTCTCGTTGTCATCGACAGGCATGACCGAGGTGTCGAAGCGGGCGTTGATCCAATTGCGCACGGACACTGGCACGAAATGCGCCACTGTCTCCACCATCGACTGCACAAAGCGCACGATGGCGCGAGCCGCACGGCTCGACCCGAACATCTCGTCGCCCTCGTCCTGGCGCGACAGGTCTACCGAGGTCTTGATCACGTTGCGCGCCTTCTTGGATGTCGCCATGGCGACAATCATTATTACGCCAGCGGCGAAAAGATAGTAGGGCGGAGTTTTGGCGCTTTCCATGAGCGAGCTCATCATAAAGCTGTCCGCACTCGCGCCTGCGGCATGGGTGGTGAAGTCTGTATAAGAGTCAAGACCTGCAAGAGGCACGCCGATGAAGTTGACAAGGTCATTGCCGGCGAAAGCCATTGCCAAGGCAAAAGTGCCCAAGAGCACTGTGACCCTGAAGATGTTGACCTTGCAAAGGTGCAGAATCTCCGTAACGATGGCAGCCCCAATGAAAGTATACACCAGCAACATATTGGTGTTGTCGCTGATATACTCGCTAACGTTCTTTGGTATGTAAGGGCTCTTGCCTATTCCCTTGAGGAAAATGAAGTAGGCCAAGGCCGTGAAAGCCACACCACCGAAGATGGCTATTGAGTAGCGGCTGTGCTTGGAGAAGTTGAACGTGAACACCACGCGGCTTATCCACATCACCACCATGCCCACGACGAAGGATATGGCCACGGACACGAAGATAGCGATTATCACCTTCAACGCCTGGTCGGAATTGAGCAGCGCAGAATAATCGAGGCTGTTGTCTGCCACCACTTTCAGGAAAGCGAGCATGGCCGTGCCTCCGAGAAGCTCGAAGACAAGCGAGACAGTGGTTGAGGTCGGCATGCCGAGTGTGTTGAACACGTCGAGCACTATGACATCGGTCACCATGACGGCAAGGAAGATAATTATCACCTCATGGAACGAATAATGGCATGGCACCATAATGCCATGTCTGGCAACGTCCATCATGCCTGTCGACATGACGGCTCCTATGGCCACGCCAAGCGACGCAATGATAAGAATGGTGCGGAAGGTTGCGACCCTGGCACCAACCGCCGACTGCAAGAAATTGACAGCGTCATTGCTCACTCCCACAAAGAGGTCAAATACCGCAAGGCAGAGGAGAAAGATGACAATGCACAAATAAATTGTCTCCATAAAAACTATAAATGTAATTAATAATTCTGCGTGCAAAATTACTTACTACATATTACAGCCATCTTACATCGATATTACATAAACGTTACAATTCTCTCTAACGTCTCTCAGTCTTTGAGCGTGAACTCGAAGCGCAATCCGCCATCGGGGTTGTTGCTTACACTGATTGACCCACCATGCACGCGAACGGCGTTTTTCACGATGGCAAGGCCGAGACCGGTGCCACCCATCTTGCGGCTCCTGCCCTTGTCCACGCGATAGAAGCGCTCAAACAGGCGCGAGAGATGCTCTTCTGCCACGCCCACACCATCGTCGCTGAAGACGAAATGCCAACATCCCTGACCACGACAGGCCTTGAGCTCTATGTGGGTATTGGCACCGGCATAGGCAATGGCATTGTCGGTGAGGTTGCGGAAAGTGCTGTAAATCAAGCCAGCATTGCCGTGGATAATCATTTCCTTTGGCATGTCGCACTTCATGGTCATGCCCTTCTGCTCAAGGGCGAACTTGCTCTCCATCTCCACCGTGCGTATGATTTCCGCTACGTCTATCTCGTCGAACACCATCATCTCGGCTCCATCATCGAGACGATTGAGCGTGGACATGTCGTTGAGCAACGCCGCCAAGCGCTCGCTCTGCGCATGGCATCGTTCCAAGAAGTTGTCGCGCGTCTTAGGATCCATGCCAGGGTGTCCGAGTATGGTCTCCAGGTAGCCTTGTATGCTCGCCACCGGGGTCTTCAGCTCGTGAGCCACGTTCTGCGTGAGTTGTCGCTTGAGCACGTTCTGCTCTTGCTGCGTCTTTTTCAGGCGGAGATAAAGTTTCACTATGCGCTCGGCCGTGTCGCCGAGCTCGTCGTTGGAGAAACCGCCAAGCACCTTGTTCCAGTTCTTGTCGAACGAGAAGTCGTGGGAACTGGCACGCGTGGCAAACTCGTTGAGCTTGGTTATGTTGCCTCCGATGCGGTTGGTGAAGCGATATAGCACGATGGTCAAGAGGATGACCACGAACAAGGAAAACCAAATGTAATGGAAGTCAGCACGAAGACTCTTGGCCAAGTCGACATCATAAGGAAGGGCAGAACGAACGATGTAGCCCTCGTCGCGATAATATGTGGCGCAATAGAAATAGTCGCCTCCAAGGGTGTTGCTGTTGCGATCCACCGATGAGCCGAAACCCGTCTTCAAAGCTTCCTCGACCTCTGGCCGGCGAGCGTGATTCATCATGGAGCGGAAGTCGGTGCTCGAGTCGTAGAGCACCCTGCCCGACTTGCTGATCACCGTCACCCTGAGATTGCGGAAGGAGCCCTTGCGCAGGTATTGTCGCAAGAAGGTGCCCATGTCGCTGTCGTGGTTGAACATGAGGGCATCGTGAATCTGGTCGTTACAATCTTGGAGGCGCAGCGTAAGCGTCTCAACCTTGTACTGTCTCTCGCGATACTGCTGAAAGACTATGAATGCAATGGCGAATATGAGGAAAAGCGACAAGACGCTCACGTATATCTTCTTGCCGATAGAAAACCTTCGTGTCATGGCGATGTGTATTTTTCCACAAAGTTATGCATTTTTGCCTATTGGTGGGCAGAATTATGGCAACAATTCACAACATTGTAACATTTCAAGATTAAGCGGCCAAAAACAGGCCTGCAAGTTATGAAAAGTGCATTCTTTTTTATCAACATATATACCCTTCTTGCTCATACCCCTTGCCATAGCAATGAATAATATCAACGAGAGGTTGAAGACGAGCATCGGTTACTTTCATATTCTTGAACATTGCATACTGTTGGTCATAGAGGGAGGCGTTGCCATCCGCCAAACGCGACTCAATATCAGAAGGTATCAAAAAAGAAGCCCTATCCCCCAACTGGGCATAAAACTCGGAGAGATAGATGTGAACGCCCGCCAAGTCGAAGTCGCCGAAGTGGATGTAACGATTGGGAATTCGCCTTAACCAATCTCGCAAATCCGAAAGGCTTTCCTGTGGATAACGACTCACAAACAAATAAGGTTTCTCCCGATGAAATCCATCAGAAATTTCTTTCTCATCAACAGACAAAGCATCGAAGAGATACTTCTGTTTTCTAATCTGCATGAA
>ERZ808240.4514-NODE-4514-length-12220-cov-10.214797_pt1 | contig 12220 bp, 9 predicted proteins | sample MGYA00521084_ERZ808240 | MGnify/ENA primary metagenome ERZ808240 (study PRJEB31516, sample SAMN03275571) | gut metagenome | biome: mammalia-associated habitat; material: feces | host: Papio cynocephalus | place: Kenya | collected 2012-08-06 ... | reverse complement strand
TCATCGAGCGCCGCATCAAGATCATGCAGGCCGAGGGCGTGGAGTTCCGCACCAACATGGATGTGGGCGGAGCCATTGCCGCCGAAGAGCTGCTGAACGGCTTTGACGCTGTGGTGCTCTGCTGCGGCGCCAAGAAGGCCCGTGACCTGAATGTGCCCGGCCGGGACGCCAACGGCGTCCACTTTGCCGTGGACTACCTGACCAGCGTGACCAGGAGCCTGCTGGATTCCAAATTTGCAGACGGCAAGGCCATCAATGCCGCCGGCAAGAATGTGCTGGTCATCGGCGGCGGCGACACCGGCAACGACTGCCAGGGCACCGCCCTGCGGCAGGGCTGCACTGACCTGGTGGCTCTGGAAATGATGCCCCAGCCGCCCAAGGAGCGCGCAGCCTCCAACCCGTGGCCGGAATGGCCCCGTGTGCTGAAGGTGGACTACGGCCAGACCGAGTGCCTTGCCAAGTTCGGCAAGGATCCCCGCGTCTACCAGACCACCGTGAAAGAATTTCTGAAAGACGACGCCGGCAACCTGACCGGCGCAGTCATCAGTTACCTGAAGCCGGAGCGTGATCCGGAGACCGGCCGCACCAGCATGGTGCCCACCGGCGAAGAGTTCACCTACGACTGCCAGCTGGCCTTTATTGCAGCCGGTTTTGTGGGCTGCGAGGACTACGTTGCCGAGGCCTTTGGCGTTGAGCGGACAGCCCGCGGCAATGTGGCCGACCAGAGCTTCAAGACCAATGTAGACAAGGTCTTCGTCTGCGGCGATATGCGCCGCGGCCAGAGCCTTGTGGTCTGGGGCTTGCGCGAGGGCCGCGACTGTGCCGCCGAAGTAGACCGCTACCTGATGGGTTACACCAACCTGTAAGCGGCTCTGCCCGGCAGCCAGCAAATCAAGCCATTCTCTTTCCTATCCTAAACAAGCAGAAGCGGGAACCTCGCAATGAGGCTCCCGCTTCTGCTTTATGACCCTCTCAGGCGCTAACGCGCCAGCTCCCCCGAAAGGGGAGCTTTTTGTGATACAGTTCAAGCTCTCCATACCGCCAAGACCTCGCCCTTCGGGAGAGGTGGCACGGCGTCAGCCGTGACGGAGAGGGTTGGCCCCATCCCAGAGGGGGCTGTCACCGAAGGTGACTGGGGGAGTTCGTCACTCCTCCGTCTGCGTCTCGCCGCCCGCTTCCGGCTGCTGGGCCGGTGCTTCGGGTTCGGTGGTCGGCTCCGTGTCGGCAGGTTCTTCCGGCGTGGTGGTGATCTGCACGCTGGGGTCCGCCGCGATATACAGGGTTACAACGGTGCCCACGGCGATCTGATCCCCGGCCTTTTCACTGGCAGAGACCACACAGCCCGACGCATAGGAGCCATCGTTGACCACCATGAAACAGCTGGCGGGCAGACCGCGTGCGGCCAGCTCCTTGACAGCGCCATCCTGCGTGAAGCCGATGACGTTGGGCATTTCCACCTTCTGCGGGCCTTTGCTGACCACCAGGCGGATGGTCTCCCCTGCCTTGAGCACAGTTTCCGCCTCCGGTTCCTGGCTCATGATCTGGCCCACCGGCACGGTGTCGCTGTATTCCTCGGTCACATAGAACAGGTACATGCTGGTGTATTCCCGGTTATTCTGCACCTGGGCGTACTGCATCCCGGTGAAGTCCGGCACCAGATTCTGCGGTTCCAGCACTTCGCTGCTGGCCGGTTCCGGCTCCACCTGCGAGGGTGCTTCCTGCTGGCTGTTCTGTTTCAGCACGCTCCACAGGGTCAGCAGAATGAGGATGGCCAGCAGGATGAAAATGCCCGCCAGCAGGCTCTGCATACTGAGGAAATGCTTTTTCTGTTCCCGCTCCTGCGCGCTGCGGGTGGGCGTTTCCGGCTGCATGGTGCGGGTCAGCTCTGCGGTGTACTCCTTGGAGGAAAGCGCCTGATACAGCTGCGGCACGGTCTGGATGCGCTCCATGGGTTTGAGGCGCAGGCCCATCTGCAGCACGTCTGAGACGTAGGCCGGCACGGCAGGGTTTACCGTCCGTGCGCGGGGATTGGAATCAGACATCATGCGCTGGGCAGCAGGCACGGGGCCCTCGCCGCACACCATGCGGTAGAACACCGCTGCAAGGCCGTATTCGTCCGTGTAGCGGCCCTCAAACTCTGCCGTGGAATATTGTTCCGGCGCGGAATACCCCTCGTACAGCTGCTCCCGCAGGCCGCTGCCGGCGGTGCGCAGGCCCACCGTGGCGTAACCGGCCAGCCGGGCACGGCCGCTGTCCATCACGCGGATGTTCTCCGGGCAGATACCCCGGTGGACAAGGCCGATCTGGTGCATAGCCGCTACGCCCTCAAACACGGGCTGCAGCATGGCGCAGGCTTCTTCCACCCGCATGGAGTCGGGGCGGCTCTCCAGCCACTGATCCAGCGGGGTACCGCCCAGATTTTCCAGAATGGCATAGACCGTATTGTTGGCCTCCACCACGTCCAGCACGGCTTCCAGGCCGTTGGCCGGGGTGATGCGCTGGATGGCACGGTACAGGTCGGAAAAATCCATGCGGGTGGTCTTGAAGAGCACCTCGCTGCCCTTTTTGGGGTGCAGGACGCAGTCCGGCCCGCGCTCCTCAGCCAGCGTAATGGGCAGATACTCCTTGATGGTGACCCGGAATCCGCCCAGGTTCTCCACGCCCCGGTAAAGGATGCCCTCACCATCCATATTCTGCATCTCGCCCACGGTATAGCGCCCGGACAGCACCGTGCCCACCGGCAGGCTGCCGCTGGGGTTGCAGCCAGTGAAGACCCGGCCGCAGTGCGGGCAGCTGTCCGCGCGGGGCGGCAGTTCGTTCAGGCAATAGGGACACAGGCGTTTATGCTCCATCGTGCTCTCCCCTTTTGTGTATTTTGTTCATTATTTTTTATTGTATCATAGCAGATTGCCGCATGCAAGTTGTCCGGATTTAACTTTTTGAACCTTTTCTTCCAGCGGCTGGCAGCGCACAAAAAAAAACGCACCGCCTGCAGGCCGTTGCCGGTCTGTAAGCGGTGCGTGAAGTTACAGCTTATGCTGCATCAGAGGGAATTACTCCTCGATGTAGCCATACTGCAGGTACCAGTAGCCGTAGGGGCTGTGCCAGGTGCCCTTCAGAGAAGAGGTCTGCAGCCAGAAGTCGTTGTAGTAAGCAACAGGGATGCAGCCCATGTCGTTCATCAGGATATCCTCGGCGTTGTGCAGCTGCTTGAAGTGCTCAGAAGCATCTGCAACCTTGGAAGCCTCGACTGCAGCATCGAAGTCTGCATTGGAGTACTTGCCATCGTTGTTGCCGTTGTTGGTGGTGAACAGCTCGATCATGTTGGAAGGATCGTTGTAGTCCATGACCCAGCCGTTACGGGCAACATCGTACTCCTGTGCACGACGTGCGGGAGTGAAGGAAGACCACTCCATCTTGTTGATGGTCAGGGTGATGCCCAGATCGCCCCATGCCTGCTGCAGGTACTCTGCCAGAGGCACATGGTAGCCAGCATCGTTGGTGCTGTACTCGATGGTGGGGTAGCCCTCGCCATTGGGGTAGCCAGCCTCTTCCAGCAGCTTCTTAGCCTCTTCCAGGTTTGCATCGTAATCATCTGCGATGTAGGGAGAGCCGCCGTTGGCGTTATCGTAGAAGTAACCGCTCTCATCCACGATGCCAGGGCCAACCAGGTTGGAAGCTGCAGAGTAGGTGCCCTGCATGATGGTGTTGGCAACGTAGTCACGGTCAATGGCCAGAGCCAGAGCCTTGCGGACCTTCGCATCCTTGAACGGATCGCGGGTCAGGTTCATGCTGATGTAGTAAGTGCCCAGGATGGTGTCAACATAGAAGTCGCCGCCGTCCTCTGCCTTGGTCAGGCTGGGGATCTCATCGGTGGGCACGTCCTTGATCAGAACAGCCTCGCCGCTGTTGTAAGCGGCGTATGCAGCAGAGGAGTCCTCCAGCAGCAGCAGGGTGATGGTATCAGAGACGATCTTGGAGCTGTCCCAGCCGCCAACGTAGTTGGGGTTCTTGGACAGAACGATGCGCTCGGAAGGAGTCCAGTCGGTGATCATGTAAGGACCATTGGAGACGAAGGTGTCTGCAGAGGTGCACCATGCATCGCCGTTTGCCTCAACAGTAGCCTGCTGGACAGGAGACATTGCTGCGAAAGCAGCCATCTTGTCAAAGTAAGAGCAGGGATAGCTCAGCACGATGGTCAGGGTCTTGCCGTCATCGCTTGCCTTGACGTTCAGAGCATCGGGGTTCGGATCAGTGGTGGGGTTGCCATCATCATCCGGGTTGCCCACAGCATCGTCATAGCCGTCGATCATGCCCAGGCAGGTCTCAGCATAGGGAGCAGCCGTCTCAGGGTTGACCATGCGCTTGAAGCTGTACTCAAAGTCCTTTGCAGTCAGATCGGTGCCATCGCTCCACTTCAGGCCGTCACGCATGGTGAAGGTCCAGGTCAGGCCATCCTCGCTGGCTTCCCACTTCTCAGCCTGGCCGCCGATGACCTCGTTGTTTTCATCGATCAGCAGCAGGGGCTCGAAGATGGTGATGATGGTGTTAGCACCATCAATTGCGCTGTTCAGAGCCGGATCCAGGGTCTCCGGGTTGGGGCCGTACTGGACGGTGAAGCCCTCGGTGTTCACAGAACCGGTGGAGGAAGCTGCAGAAGATGCAGTGCTGCTGGAAGTTGCGGTGGAGCTGGAAGAGCTGCCGCCACAGGCTGCCAGACCCAGAGCAGCTGCACTCACGCCTGCAACCTTGAGGAAATTACGACGAGAAATGCGTTTCATAATCTAATATCCTTCCCTTAAAATCAAATTGAGTGTGCCAGGTTACCCCAGCCGCCTCTATATTCGATCCGGAGAGCTGTGAATGTTCTCCGGAGGAACACGAATGATTATAATGCGTTCACACGCCGGTTACAAGCCGCAAACGCAGACTGTAACCATTTTGTGACTAGATTTCAGTCCTTGCGTGAAGGCCGTTCACCTCTCAAGAGAATGAAGTGTTTTTACTTCACCTTATCCAGGTGGTGGCAGGCTGCCCAGTGGCCGGAAGTGACCTCCTTGAACTCAGGCACCTCGGCGGCGCAGCGCTCGTCTGCATAGGGACAGCGGGTGCGGAAGCGGCAGCCAGACGGCGGGTTCAGGGGGCTGGGCACATCGCCCTGCAGGACGATACGTCTGGACTGGCGGGCCGTGATGGGGTCTGCCACCGGGATGGCAGAGATCAGGCTGCGGGTGTAGGGGTGGATGCTGTGGGCGATCAGCTCAAAGCTGTCGGCCAGCTCTACCATCTTGCCCAGATACATGACGCCAATGCGGTTGGAAATGTGCTTCACAACGCTCAGGTCATGGGCGATGAACAGGTAGGTCAGGCCCATCTCCTGCTGCAGGTCTTCAAACATATTGACGACCTGCGCCTGAATGGACACGTCCAGAGCGGAGACCGGCTCGTCGCAGACGATGAACTCGGGGTTCACAGCCAGGGCGCGGGCAATGCCGACGCGCTGGCGCTGGCCGCCGGAGAACTCGTGGCAATAGCGGTTTGCGTGCTCGCTGTTCAGGCCGACACGCTCCAGCAGAGCGATGATCTTATCGTGGCGGTCCTTCTCGTTCTCAGCCAGGTGATGGATGTCGATGCCCTCACCCACGATGTCGCCGATGGTCATGCGGGGGTCCAGGCTTGCATACGGGTCTTGGAACACGATCTGCATCCGGCGGCGGTACGGCAGCATATCCACGGCGATCTTGTTCTGCTTATCAAACAGGACGTTGCCGTCATAAATGATCTTGCCGTCGGTGGGCTCGTACAGGCGCAGCAGGGTGCGGCCGGTGGTGGTCTTGCCACAGCCGGACTCGCCCACCAGGCCCAGGGTCTCGCCCTTGCGGATGGCAAAGCTCACATCGTCCACAGCCTGGACGTACTTTTTGTTCTTGCCCATGCCGCCTGCGGGGAAATACTGCTGCAGGTGCTGGACTTCTACCAGCGTTTTCTGTTCACTCATTCTGCCTTTTCCCCTTTCTCAAATTCTGCCTTCTGCTGCAGCCAGCAGTAGGTGTAATGGGTATCGCTCAGGTCGGTGCGCGGCGGCATCTTGTTCAGGCAGATCTTCATGCAGCTCTTGCAGCGGGGTGCAAACGGGCAGCCGGCCGGCGGATTCAGCAGATCCACGGGGGTGCCCTCAATGGGGACCAGACGCTCGCGGACTTCGGTATTCAGCTTGGGAATGGAGTTGATCAGGCCCTTGGTGTACTCGTGGCCCGGCTGGTAGAAGATCTCGTCGGTGGTGCCGTACTCCACAATGTGGCCGGCGTACATGACGGCGATCTTCTCGCACATGGAAGCCACGACGCCCAGGTCGTGGGTGATCATGATGATGCTCATGCCCAGCTTCTTGCGCAGGTCCTGCATCAGTTCCAGGATCTGTGCCTGGATGGTCACGTCCAGAGCGGTGGTGGGCTCGTCTGCGATCAGCAGTTTGGGCTCACAGGCCAGTGCAATGGCGATCATGACACGCTGGCGCATACCGCCGGACAGCTCGTGGGGATACTGCTTCAGGCGCTTGTCCGGCTCGTTGATGCCGACCAGCTCCAGCAGCTCCTTGGCGCGGGCCCAGGCTTCTTCCTTGTTCTTCTTGGTGTGCAGGCGGATGACTTCCACGATCTGGTTGCCGATGGTGTACACCGGGTTCAGGCTGGTCATGGGGTCCTGGAAGATGATGGAGACTTCGTTGCCGCGGATCTTGCGGAAGTCCTTCTCCTTCATCTTCTCGATCTCATGGCCGTTGAACCACACAGTGCCGCCCACCAGCTTGCCGGGGTAAGCGGTCAGGCCCATGACAGAGTAGGCTGTGACCGACTTGCCGGAACCGGACTCGCCGACGATGCCCAGCACGTCGCCCTGATTCATGGCAAAGGAAACGCCGTTCAGCGCCTTGACCTCACCGGCAGGGGTGAAGAAGGAAAGGCGCTCTTCCTTGATATCAAGAATTTTTTCGCTCATCTTCGTTCACCTCATCAATTCTTCAGCTTCGGATCAAATGCATCGCGCAGACCATCGCCGAACAGGTTGAACACCAGGATCATCAGGCTGATCATCAGTGCAGGGGCGATCAGCAGGTGCGGGTAGGTGTTCATGCCCTTGACGGCATCGGTAGCCAGAGAACCCAGAGAAGGCAGCGGGGCTGCAACGCCCAGGCCGATGAAGCTCAGGTAGCTCTCCGTGAAGATGGAGGCCGGGATCTGCAGGGTGGTGGTAACGATCAGGGTGCCGATGCAGTTGGTCAGCAGATGCTTCTTGATGATACGGCCGCTGGAAGCGCCCAGAGCGCGGGCAGCGGTAACGTACTCGCTCTCCTTCAGGATCAGGATCTGGCTGCGGACGATACGCGCCATGCCGACCCAGTACAGCAGAGCAAAGATGATGAAGATGGAGATCATGTTGGGTCCCAGGGTCTGCATCCACTTGAAGCCGGGCTTGGTAGCCAGGTTATCCAGCGGGTCCTTCAGAGCCATGCCCAGCAGGATGATGAGCAGGATATCCGGGATGGTGTACAGGATATCCGTGATACGCATCATGATATTGTCCACCCAGCCGCCGGCAAATGCAGAAATTGCGCCGTAGGTCGCGCCGATGATCAGCACCAGCACAGAAGCGATCAGGCCGACGGACAGGCTGACACGGGTGCCCATCATGATACGGACGGCGTAGTCACGGCCCATACGGTCGGTGCCCAGGATGTGGGGGAACACATGTTCACCGGCATCGATGCGGGCCTGCTCGGTAGCAGAATACTCGAACGGTGCCAGATTGTTGCTGCCCTTGACCTGCTCTGCATAGCTGTAGGGCCACACGGCGGGCAGAATGTAGGCAAAGATTGCGATTGCAATGATGCAGACAAAGCTGACCATGGCAATCTTGTTCTTCCGCAGGCGGCGCAGGCCGTCCTTCCAGAAGTTGACGCTCTCACGCATCACCACAAGGCTCTGCTTTTCCTCGTTGCTTGCGGGGAGGAAGTCTTCCGCATTCAGCTGCAGGCTGAGCGGATTCTTTTTCATGTTTTCCATTGCTGCTTCCTCCTTTACTGCAGTTTGATGCGCGGGTCAATGATCTTGTAGAGGATATCCACGATCACGTTGGCCACGATGACCATGCTGGACAGCAGAATGGTGGTGCCCATGATCAGGGTATAGTCACGGTTGGTGATGGCGGAAACGAAGTCACGGCCCAGGCCAGGCACGGAGAAGATCTTTTCCACGACGAAGGAACCTGTCATCAGGCTGGCCAGCATGGGGCCAACATAGGTGATGACCGGCAGAATCGCATTGCGCAGTGCGTGCTTGAACAGGATCATGAACTGGGACACGCCCTTGGCACGTGCAGTGCGCATATAGTCCTGCCCCATGACGTCCAGCAGGCTGGAACGCATCAGACGGGTGATATACGCCGACGGATAAATGGCCAGTGCGGTCACCGGCATGATGTATGCCGCTGCGCTGTTCAGGCCGACGGTAGGCAGAATCTTCAGATTCATGCCAAACTGATACAACAGCAGCACACTGGAAATAAAGCTCGGGATCGCAATGCCGCAGGTTGCGAAGACGATGATGACGTTATCCAGCCATTTGCCGCGATTGTATGCGGAGATGCAGCCCAGCGGGATGCCGACACACAGAGCCACCAGCACTGCGATGCCTGCCAGCTTGCAGGACACCGGCAGCTTGCTGGCGATGATCTCATTGACCGTACGGCCGCGCTGACGCAGGCTCAGGCCCAGATCGCCATGCAGAAGGCTCTTCATATAATTGAGGTACTGCACACCCAGGGGCTTGTCCAGGCCGTATTTTTCGGCCAACGCCTGCTGAGCAGCTGCACTGATGGACTTCTCTGCCACGAACGGGCCGCCCGGGACCAGGTTCATGACAAAAAAGGTAACCGTTGCCACAATGAAGATGCTGAAAATACCCATTGCAACACGCTTGATGATGTACTTTGCCATCGTTTGATTGCCACTCCATTCCTATCAATCAAAATAGTTTTCGGATCCCCGGATTCAGCCACGCCCTTCCGCACGCCGTCTCACACTTTACGGACGCCTGTCCTTGCAGCAAGGACAAAAAACGCGAATAAAAAACGATGGTATTTTTGCGGCTGCACAAACACCATCGTTCATACCCGAGAAACACTTTATCTATTATAGGGACATCCGCGAATTTTGTCAATTTGCATGAAAATAATTCACCCAACTAAAGCAACACACGAGGAAAACTGAATACAAAAAGCCGCCTTTTGCATCTTCCAACACAAAAAGCGGCTTTTCATCGTCTTATTTCAGAACAGGAAGGGATTCAGCCGATTATTCCGGCAGGTCCTCTTCATTCTCCAGCGAATGCCAAACGTTCTGGACATCGTCATTATCTTCCAGAGCATCCAGCAGCTTGCCCATCAGCTTCAGCTGATCGGGGTCGGTCAGGCGGGTGGTGGTCATGGGAACCATGGCCAGGTCATCGGACAGGATCTCGTAGCCCTTCTCTTCCATGGCCTTGACCACAGCGGAGTAGTTCTCGGGATCGGTGGTGATCTCAGCAGCATCCTCGCTGGCATCGAAGTCCTCCGCACCGGCGTCCAGAGCATCCATCATGGCCTCGTCGGCATCCTTGCCTTCCAGAGAAATGTCGATGACACCCTTCTGGTTGAACAGGAAGGCCACGCAGCCCATAGCACCCAGGTTGCCGCCATTCTTATCGAAGTAGTGGCGCAGGTCTGCAGCGGTACGGTTGCGGTTGTCGGTCAGGGTCTCGACCATGACAGCCACGCCGCCGGGGCCGTAGCCTTCGTAAGTGATTGCCTCGTACTCGGTCTTATCGCCGCCCTCGGCCTTCTTGATGATACGCTGGATGTTATCGTTGGGCACGCTCATGCGCTTTGCCTTGGAGATCAGGTCAGCCAGCTTGCTGTTCGAAGCGGGGTTCGGGCCGCCGGTACGGACAGCCACGCTGATCTCACGGCCGATCTTGGTGAAGACCTTGGCCTTTGCGCCGTCGGTCTTTTCCTTCTTGCGCTTGATGTTGTTCCATTTGCTATGTCCAGACATGGGAAAGAGCCTCCTGTATATTCTCGAAATCTCCGCCTGCGGGCAGACGGGCTGTGGTCGCCCGCACGTGGCAGCACACAAAATCTAACTCTATTATTTTAGCACAATCACCGTGTGCGTTCAAGCCTTATCCGGGCAGTTTTCGCCCGAATGCGTGGAAAACTGCGCTTTACAGCAGGCGCAACGCCTTGGGATAGTGGTTTTTCACCCGTCCGCCGGACACTTTGCCGCCGTCCAGCGGCCAGCCATCCACCGTCACGCAGCACCAGCCGTCCGCTGCCGTGCGGGCCTCGATCTCGCGGCCGGAGAGGTACTCCACGCAGCGCGGGTCTGCCAGGGTCAGCGGCTCACAGTTGGTGCACAGGGCACCGAACGCGGTGAACAGGTGGTGCTCCGGCACAAAGCGGCCCTTCTGCACGCTGCCCACAAAAACGCCTGCCCGCAAGACGTGCAGGTTCGTCTGCGGGAACGGCACCGGCAGCAGCACGCCGCCGCCATGCACCACGGCAGGCCGGTCTGCCAGCGCCGGGAATGCCTGCAGGGCAAACTCCTTCCAGGCTGCAAGGCTCTGGGCCGGGGTAGCCTCTGCAGCGGTGCTCTCCCGGCTGCGGGTGCGTGCCCCCTGTACGGCATCCCGGCAGGCACGGCTGTCCGCGCGGCGGGCACTGCGGGCATCCTGCGCTCTGACCGGCTGTTTCCCGCTCTTATTCCCTTTGGCCTTTTTGCCGGCCTCTGCGGCCGCTGCCAGCCAGAGCTGTTCTTCCGGGGTGTACTCCCCTGCTGCGGGCAGTGTGCGCGGCGTTCCTGTTTTGACCAGCCGGGCCATGAAGTGCCCCTCACCGCCCTGGCAGGGCCAGATGCGGCGCACCTTGCTCACATCCAGCGGCAGGCCGCCAGTACGGTTGGCCTCGCCCTCGCTGCCAAAGGTGTAATCCACATTGCCCAGTGCATCCGCCAGCTCAAATTCCGGATGGCGCTGCAGAAATGCCGCTACCTGCCCTTCGTCCTCTTCCGGGGCAAATGTACAGGTGGAATACACCAGCTGCCCGCCCGGGGCCAGCACAGCGGCGGCACAATCCAAAATCTGGGCACCCAGCTCGGCGCACTGCCTGACCAGTGCTTCACAGTGCTGCTGCCGGGCCACCGGCTCCTTGCGGAACATGCCCTCACCGGAGCAGGGGGCATCCACCAGCACCCGGTCAAAAAACTCTGGCAGGGCTTCTGCAATGCGGGCCGGTGTCTCGTTCAGCACCACGGCATTGGGCACACCCATGCGTTCCAGGTTGCTTTTCAGGATCTCGGCACGGGCCGCCACATACTCATTGCTCACCAGCACGCCGCGGCCCTGCAGAGCAGCGGCCAGCTGGCTGCTCTTGCCGCCGGGGGCCGCGCACATATCCAGCACCCGCATTCCGGGCTGCACGCCCAGCAGCGGTGCCGCCGAGGATGCCGACGGCTCCTGCGAATAGAACACACCGGCATGGTGGTACGGGTGCCGCCCGGGCTTGAAGTCCGGCGTATGCACCACGAACGCCGCCTTGCAGAAGGGCGATGCTTCCAGCGGAAAATCCACCTTGGCGGCAAAGGCTTCCGGCTGTGCCCGCAGCGCCGAGACGGTCACGCCGCGCTCCGCCGTTTCCTGCGGGGCCGCGTACAGTGCCTCGTACCGGTCCCCCAGCAGGGCCCGCTCCCGCGCTTCAAAATATTCCATTGACATTGAACTGCACCTCCTGTGCAGGGCTATGGGATGTATAAAGCGGCCGGAACCGGCCACACTATGTGCTGTGAGAGCGGCCCTGCCCTCACACGGAAAACCGAAAGGAGTTTGATCACGATGGAAAACCGCACCGAAAACCGTACGGAGAACCGTACCAGCAACTGCAAGAACCAGACGAGCAGCCGCACGTCCAACCAGACCACCAACAGCGCAGCCAACGAGCACAAGCATCCCAACCAGTACACCAAGGGCGCTGACGATGAGAGTGCCAAGAACTCCACCAATTCCCGCAGCGCCAAGAACAGCCGCTAACCTGGCTGCACCTGCCTGACCGGACCACAGGCATCATTTTCTCCGCACAGCAAAGCCCGCTGCCCTCCGGCACTGTTTTCCAGTGCGGAAAGCAGCGGGCTTTC
>ERZ808240.4513-NODE-4513-length-12228-cov-5.671486_pt1 | contig 12228 bp, 13 predicted proteins | sample MGYA00521084_ERZ808240 | MGnify/ENA primary metagenome ERZ808240 (study PRJEB31516, sample SAMN03275571) | gut metagenome | biome: mammalia-associated habitat; material: feces | host: Papio cynocephalus | place: Kenya | collected 2012-08-06 ... | reverse complement strand
GTAATTATATCACAAGATGCCATTCATCAGGTCACCTGTGCAAACCAAGGTTTTTAAAATTATTATAAATATCTCTAATTAATCCATTGATTGTCGAAGGTTCTTCGTCGCGCTTTGTATTGACACTAGCATTGTCACACTCGTCATCGATAATCATGATATTTTTACTAGAAACACCATATTGCCCTGGTTTAAGCCATTTTTTAACATTAGTTAGAACGGATTTGTTTTTCTTAACGATCAAAACCAAAGGTTTATTAAAGTCACCCGAGGTAGCAGATATTTTTACAAAATCACTTTCGTCGGTTGTTAAAGGTAAAGCAAAATATTCACCTTGTTTTCCATATGTCCCAACACCAATATATTTTATAACGTCTTCGCCAATTGATGAGCTTACTGCTCCGACAAATCCCTCATCAGTTCTTTCCTGAGTTTGAACGCGCAAAGAATCAGTCATACCTGCAAGAATTAAGATTAATTTATAGCCATAATCGCAAGCCAAAGACGCTAAAGCTAAGTAGTTAGAGGTTTTGCCAGATTGCACATCACCCATGACCAAACCTTTCTTTCTCTCATATGATTCTGGATCAGCACAAAATGAGAGTATTTTTTCAGATTCGGAGATAATGGATGAAATCGCATTTTTTCCAAAATGTGCAAAATCTAGATATCTTTCGTATCTCTCTTGAAAATGATGGCCATTGCAAGCATCTAACTCTTTTTTCTTTTTGTAAAACCAAGTATCGTTAGCTTCTGGTCCAGTAAGTGTAACCCCAGGAGTAAACGTCTTCCCACCATATATTTTTTCATAATCAAAAGCCAATTCTTCAACTTCCTTTTCCGAAAGGCAATAAAGCCTGCATATAGTGTTTTTTATTTTGGCAATCAAATCTTCATGACTTAACGTTTCACCTCGCAAAATAGCGTCCAGCATTTGCAAATATGAATCATTCATGTGGCTTCAACCTCCCCAAAATTTCCTTTTTTCTATACGCTATTTTTTCAAATGTTTGACCTTCTAATAAATGGCAAACAGCAATTTCTGGATCATTCGAATAACTAGCAAGCAAAAGAACTTTTTCAATCAAATCTTCTTCATCTGAATCAGCATCCGAATTAACTATATTTAAAGAATCTGCATTGTCAGAAACAATCAAACCTTTAGGAATAAATTCTTCGATTTTATCTAAATAAGTATTTAGCGCTACTAATTGTTTATCATCCAACATCTCAGCTAATGCAGAATAAAGAGGATTATCTTCGCGATTAATTTCGTATTTTACTTTTCCGCCATGTAAATCAATTCTTTGCCATAACGGTTGTTCAGCTTCTGCTTCCTTTTTTCCGGGATATTTAACCTCTCTTTTGCTTCGAACAATCGAGTCTTTAATAGAAATTTGTAATTGGTCTTTGATCTTATCGGGAATCTTGGCAGATGATTTCTTCACATCCAGCATCCACAAAGAATCCAACGAAGAAGGAATATCCACCCGAACACGTGCCAATTTATTAAATTCAGAACGGATTTTCATCCTTAACCAGCTTCCCCAAATAATAAGTCTTTTGTTGCGGTAAATATAAAAACCTTGGTCATCGTAAATGCTTTTAGGATTTCCGAGCATTCGTTTATTGTCTTCTGTTAATGAGTTTGCGTATGGCAAAACAAAAGGGGTAACAAATATATCTTGCCCGTCAACATTGATGGTCATCGTTCTTCCTTCTTGATGATTTGGGGCATTCGTCAAAAATGGATCTCTTTTTTCTATCCTATGACCATTGAAACTGATTTCAATATCATCCCAAAAACGATGAAATACCAATTCAATATGCGCTTTTGCGGTCCCTATAGTATTAATAAAACTGTTTTTGAAAGAATCAGATTCTTCCATAATTTTATCAAAGCATTGCCAGATAACTAGCGTCCCCGTGTTCGCGTTTTTTAGTAAATCAATTTCAGGCAACGAATCGATTTCACTAGTATCTAAAACATCTAATAGCCACTCATTCTTTTCTTGGATTTTTTTCAGGTCGTAACGCATAGCGTTAATGCGATTGCAGTTTTTGCTAGCAACAGTTAGTCTCAAGCATTGCGAAAAAGAAGCAGATTTTAGTCCTAATCCAAACCGGCCTAATTCATATTTTGAATCTTCTTTTTCATCCCTATCGGATCCTAAAGTCATAGCATTATCTAATTCTTTAAAACCCATACCATGACCATCATCAAAAATTACGACATATGGTTCCTCATCATCTGGATTGGACAATACCTGAATGTGCTTTGCATCAGCGGAGATACTGTTATCGATAATATCGGCTAAAGCCGTAGAAAAGTTGTAACCGATGCATCTCAACCCTTGAATCAATGATTTTGCCGGTGGTATTTTGCTTTGTTCAGTTGCCATATTTAAACCCCTTATGCTGATAACCTTATTGAAGTCACCAAACTTGTTAATTCGTTTAGTTGTTCTTGTTTATAAATATGAATTTCTTCGTTGCCGAAAACTTCGCTAACAAAAAGCAAGGAAGATTGCTTAAACAACGCTAACGCCTGCCTTTCTTCCCCACTTAAATCAAAATAAATCGCTTTTGTGTAAGAAGTTTTAACAATTGCATATTCTATTTGGCCATTAATCCTATATTTCAAATCAAAAATCGAGTAAGGATAAATGTCACATAGGGAGGTAACGTCTTCGGCACCTTTTGATATTAGATAATCTTTTGCAACTAGCATTGCTCTAGAATTAGCTTTGTTCATAAATTCCTGAAAATTCTCAGGTGTAATCTCATCACCATATTGTTTTTTCAATATGACAATTTCAGAGTCGTAACAATCTTCGGTCCTTTTGAACACTTTTGTATATTTTTCGCCTGTTCCTTTACCATTTATGAAAACTTTTGAATAGGGTATTTGATTGTAGCCAACGATGGTGACGATGAAATTTAATGAATTGTCATCAAAATCAAACTCAAAAGCATCAACTATAAAAGCAAATTCAAAAAGATGTTCAGAGATAGAAGCAATAACCGCTTTGTTGTCTATACCCAAAGGGGAATATTTCAATGAAGTAGGGTAATGTAATTTAATACGACCAAATTGAGCTTTGGTTGGATCTATTTCTTCCTTAACGAACATGCAGTAAGAAGAATTTGTATCTATTGTTTCTCCGTTAACTCTTATTTTGCTAAAAACAAAGACATTATTTATTTTGTTTGTACTTTTCGAATTTTTTAACAAAGAATCAATCAAATCTGGATACTGCTGAAAATCAATTTGCAAAGGAATCTTATATATTTCGTTTAGCTCCACATTCAAAGAATTCCCTTGCTTAATAGGTGTAGCAACTGTGCAGGTATGCCCTTTTGGGTTATCATTAAGAATATTGCAATACAGCGATTTAGTATCAATAGGAAGAAGAATTTTATGCATATCAATCCTTCTTTCCGTATTTATTTTTGAAGAGGACTTCAAAAATGGCTTGTAACACATTTACAACGATTGAATTTCCAATCAATTTATTCATTTTTCGATAGCTAAGATCTAGTCTAAGAGTTTTTTCATACTCTTCTTCGGTGAATCCCATTAACAAAAATGCTTCTCTTATAGTAAGAAGACGGAATGTGTCTCCTTTAGGACCTTTATACTTGAACATAGCAGCAGTATTGCTTCTATCCATATTACAAGTAATTGTATTTACCGTCGGAGCATCAATTTCACGATGGTTTATATTCCACATTTCTCTTCTAGAAATAGTGTTATTCAATTGTGCTTTATTGGCTTCTTCCCGAAAAGTAGGATTGCTATAATCGGTTCTTAAAAACGAAGATATTGAATCAGCTTTTTTATGATAATCGAGAAGCTTTTGATCATGAACAGGTTTGCCAAGTTGACTAATAATAAAAGCTCGATTTCGATCTTGTGGAATGCCAAAATCTTTAGCATTCAAAACCATTTTTGTTCCGTTTTTATAGCCAATAGATTCCAGAAAGCTTAACCACTGATCCAAATCAGCTTTATTGGAAGCCGCATAAATAGCTTTTACGTTTTCCATCAAAAGATATTCAGGCAACTTATTGATTACTTTTAATTGCTTTAGAATTCTTTCAATTTCCCAAAGTAAACCAGATCTAGTTCCACTCCCCTTCTTCATGCCTAATGTTTTTCCACCAGTAGATAAATCCTGACAGGGAAAAGAATACACAAGCAAATCACATTCTGGCATATCCTTGCCTTGGATTTCGGTTATAGATCCGTAGTTTTTTACGCGATGATTAACAATATAAAGATTTTCTATTTCATTACGACTCAATCTAGAAATATCTTTTATTGGATTTACTGAGTCTTTACTAAAGGTAAATTGTTTTAAATACTTGATTTGGTCATCATATGACGGAATGTCGCCAATATCCTCATGAAGATTGGAGTGAATTGCGTCATAAACAAGTAATGCATTAATGAACCATTCACTAATACCCACTATTTCATAATTTAAATTTGCACGTTCTAAAGCAGAGTGCTGTGCGCCTATTCCTGCGAAAGCTTCAAAAACTCTCAATTTTTTATCTTTCATCTTCTAACTCCTTAAAATCAATCAGCTCTCGTTTGCAATATCTTTTAAAAGTAAGAAGTTCTTTTTTTGTTGGATTTGATTTGCCATTTTCCCAACGACTAATTGTTGCATATGAGACATGTAATTCTTTCGCAAGAGCCGCTTGTGAAAGATTGTTTTTAGAACGAATGTAAAGTATTTGTTCGGAGAATTCCATAGTTTCTTTCCAAATCTTACATAGTGTATCAAAACTTGCATTTTATATCAATTAAACAATATTTGAAAACAATAGATAAATCCTTACTTTTTATGTTTTTTCAAATTAATTTTTGATATGTCTACTCCCTCGTGTGTCTACCGGCATTTTGGCCATTTTTTATACTTTTGGGCACTTTTAGTCCAAAATTGAAAAAATGCCGTATTTCAGGCACTTTTTGATATGTCTCCCGAGTCTAGTAGCTATTTTTAGAATTTCTAGATTTCGGGAAATGATGTAATTTTTAGTGTTTTTCTTCTCTTCTAAAATTTGCCAAAAGACCCGTATTTATCACATTATTTCCGAACCAGTTGCACCACCGTCTCAACATGCGAACTCATCGGAAACATATCAACAGGTTGCACTTTCTTAACCTCAAACTCAGGTTTGAACAAACCAAGGTCTCTAGCCAAAGTAACAGGATCACAGCTAACATAGACAATCGTCCTGGGATTGATTCTCTTGCAGGCCTGAATAAATTCCAGAGTAGAACCTTTCCTCGGAGGATCCATGATAATAACATCGAATTTCTGATTTGTATTCATCATAAAATCGGTTGCATCATCTCTTTCAAAATGAGCGTTGTGAATATCATTGATAAGACTGTTTTTGATTGCATCCTTGATGGCATTCCTGTTGATTTCCACACCAGTAACGCCATGAACCTTTTTTGCAAAAGATAAGCCGATAGTTCCCGTTCCACAATAGGCATCTAAAACGGTATCCGTTTCTTTCAATTCAGCAAATTCAATGGCCTTTCCATAGAGAACCTCGATTTGCCTTGAATTGGTCTGATAAAAAGATTGAGGGGAAATCAAAAAACGATTTTGGAAAATCGTATCGGAAATATGATCCTGTCCATAAACGGAAACATCGTAATTTCCAAGAATGACATTTGTTTTTTCCTTGTTGATATTGATAACAACTCCAACTACTTCCGGACAAATAGTCACAAGCTCTTTAGAGAATTCTTCGATATTAGGGAGTTTTTTTGTTACGCTTACTAAGGTGACCAAAGCCTTGTTTTCGCCGCTCGTCTTTATAAGAAGATGGCGGATAGAACCAGTTTGTCTATCTTCGTCATATGGTCTATAGTCATATTTTATAATTAATTTTATCAAGACATTGGATATCTTATTAGATAGCTCAGTCTCGATGATGCAATCCTTAATAGGTACAAGATCATGAGTACCTTTCTTATAAAATCCGCATACGATACGATTAGGATTTTTCGAATCTCTTCGAACAGGTTTTTGGACTTTATTTCTAAAACGTGTGGGATTTTCAAGTCCAATGGTAGGAAGAACATCGATATCGATTGAAGCGAATTTATGTAACAAATCATGCACTTTCCTTGTTTTATATTCGAGTTGCTTTTCATAAGATAAATGCATAAGCTGGCATCCACCGCATTCAGGAAAATTTTTGCACAAAGGTTTTACTCTATCTTGTGATGTCGTAAAACGTTTTTCGACTTTTGCATCCTTAAGCCGACCATATTCATAATAAGTTGCCACTTCGGCTTCTTCGCCTGGAAGAAGATCATCCACAAAAACCGTTTTATCATCGATATGGACGATTCCTCTTCCGAAATCATCCAAATCATTGCAAATCACACGTGTTAGTTTCTTAGACATTATTTACCTCCGGTTTTTCATCTTCTGGTTCAACATCACCAGGATAATTGATGATCTGAACCTTACAGATTTTCGTAATCATTTTTTGCATTTTATCGACTTCCGAATACAATTTCTTGAATGTGGATTCAGCATTCTTATGAATGAGGAAATAGGTAATCATGAACTGATGATAAAGCATAACGATTCGACAAAATGACTCATAAGTAAGACCAAGTGCAAGTTGTTTACATTCGACATCGTCCGCATAAAAGAACGTCGATGAAGAATGGGTGATTTCTGAGCTGGCTTCATAGATTGCCGCATAACGTCTTAATTTTGCAAGGCGTTCGACTCCGTCACGGAAGTTCAACTTCAGTCTCTTGTCCTCTTCATGATAATCCGGATGTTGGTAAATCCATCCATATTCAATGAACTTCTTCATATCTTTGCTCTTCAATCCATGAGCTTTCATGATTTCTTTCATTTTGTCGAATCGTTCATCCAATTCCGCTTGAGTATAATTTTCCTGATTCCGAAGTTGGTTGTTATAGGCAATATGTTCAACATAGGATTGCCTAATGTTTTCCCCACCATTTACAAGTAAGGAAAGAATGCATTCAGATTCATGAAGCGTTCTCCAACTAACGAATGCATCGGTATAAAGTCCGAAATTCATCATCTTGCAAAAACCTGCGATTTTCTTGAAAATCGTCTCCGCGATATCCATAACTAAAGTTAAATTAGGCTTTTTCTTTGCAAGAGGTTTATTGATCTGATACAAAAAAGTCTCCATACAGCGCATGGTCGAAATTACAGGATCAAAATAATTTGTATTCTCAGTGAGAACCTCCGTGGATTTATCTGCATCATGTAACATCCGATACCGAAAAAAAGAAATCCTGGCAAGGCTGTCGACATCCTTGTCCGGAGCAAAACGATATTCTCCAGTACAATAATCCAGTAACATGGCATAATCGGAAATGGAGTTCTCTTCATTCAGGAAATAGGATTCAGTCTGCGGATCTGCTTTGGCCTGCTTGACTGCTGACAGAAAAATGTGTCTGAGCTTTTCCTTGTTCAAAGAGGGAAAAGAAGAAAAATCCTGAGAAAGCCTCTGTTGGAAAAGGCCATCAAAAAACAAGGAAAGATGTTCAAGAAGAACATTATCTTCATCTGCCATTTTGGATCAATTCCTTTCCGCAAAGAAAGCCTTCCAACATTGCATTGCCCATATTGTATCCTCCACAGATATAATTGTTATTCATCACTTCACCAAGTGCAAAGATATTCCTGTGTTTGACGAGACTCAAATCCTCATTTCGTTCAGAGGCAAGGATTCCTCCGTAGGAAACCTGAGAGGCTGAAAAGGGATAAAAATCAAGAAAAGTAAAAGAAAGCGGAGAAGGAAAAAGGATATTTTTCTCTTTCAAATAACGTTTAAGAAAAAAAGGAGTCGAATCAACGTCTTCTTTCCCCAAATTACCTTGAGAATAGTCAAGAACATAGAAATAATCTTTATCTTTTTTAAAATTTTTTCTTAAATATAATGTCGAATTGAAAACACATATTCCACTGATTCCATCTTTCTTGAAGAGAACTTCACCTTTTTCTTTGTAAATAGTTGTTTTATCACAACACAATGACAAAGTACATCTCAATCGGTTTTTGTCTAAATAGGAAGGTATTTGCTCTTTGACCCGAACCGGACATAGCAAAGGTTCGAAAGCTTTGTAGGAGACACCAAGAGAGTCAAGAAGCCGATAAGAGAAGTCATCGCGATCGTAGCTTCTACCTCCTGGAGCAAAGATGCAGATGTCATAGACAAGAGATTCTTTCCTCCCATCCTTAAGATAGAATAAAAGGTTCTTTTGAGGAAACAATGAAAGCACTTCGGAAAAAAGAACGTGAATATTCTTATTTTCGGAGATTCTTTCTATCAATACCGAGTGGAGACATTCGCTCCTGTTAAAGTATGGATAATATAATTTCCCTTCCTTTGAATAAGCGAAATGAAGATTCAGTCTTAAATAAGATAGCATTTCTTGGGCGCCTTTTTTTACAAGGAGGTCCTCGTTGAAGAAATTCGCCCTTCCATTTCCGGAAACAAGAATTCTTTTTCCAAGAATATTGTTTCGACTCGGTTTTTCAAAAAGATAGACTTCAAATTCACCTTTGAGCATGCTCAAAGCCATAAGAGACGCTGGACCAGATCCAATAACAGCGAGTTTTTTCTTTTTCATGACTTGATTATATACCTAAAAAAGTTCAAGCAAAGAAAAAAGAGGCAGAAACTGCCTCAAATCCTCAATGTAAGAACCAAAATATTTATTTTGCTTTTTTCTTAGAGAGTTCTTCGAATTTGCTCGGATTTGTTCTCTTAAGATAAGAAAGAAGATTCTTTCTTCTGGCAATAATAATATCCATACCACGCTTGGAAGAATAATCATGCGGATTAGCAGTCATATGCTTGGTAAGCTTTTCAATCTTCTTAGTGAGAAGAGCAATCTGAACTTCAGTAGATCCAGTATCCTTCTCGTTCTGCTGTGCAGACTTAATAACAGTCTGTCTTTCTTCTTTAGTAAGTGCCATATTCTTTACCTCTTTATCGATTCGGCTAAACCCAGTCAGCTGGTGCATTGAGGAACAAGCCAACCACCAGAATTCAGTCAACTCAATAATTATATCCGTTTTTCCTTTTTTTTCAACTTTTTTCTTTTATTCTTAAATTTCTCATAATTTAAAGTGTATAATCGTGGTCTATGAAATCAGGATTTTTATTAATAGACAAAAAAGAAGGGATGACAAGCCAACACATTGACTATCTTGTCAAAAAAAATCTCGATCAGAAAAAGGTAGGACACCTGGGAACATTGGACCCTTTTGCCACTGGCCTTCTTCTTATCGGTGTCAATGATGCCACAAAGCTATTTCCCTTCTTTGAAGATAGCGAAAAAACATATACAGCCACACTGACATTAGGAAAACAGACGGATACTTTGGATTGCTTTGGTAAAATTATCAACGAACAGCAAATAAAGCCTTTTTCAAGAGAAACTATAAAAACAGTCTTAAACTCATTTCTTGGAGAACAAGAACAAATTCCCCCAAAATATTCGGCCATTCACATCGACGGAAAAAGGGCATACGAACTTGCGCAGAAGAACATTTCCTTCGAAATGAAGAAAAGGAAAATTAAAATTTATTCCTTAGATCTTTTATCTTATGATGAAAATAGCCTGTCTTTCCGGGCAAAAGTCTCAAAAGGAACCTATATCCGGACTTTAGGACAGGATATTGCTTCAAAGCTTGGCAATCTAGGCTACCTCACTTCTTTAAGAAGAAACAGTATCGGTACCTTTGATGAAAAAGATGCTTTGCAAATAGAAAAAATTACAGCAGAATCTTTAATACCGATGAATAAGCTATTGAAATTCCCAACCAAAGAAATCGAGGATTCAAGCCTTAAATTCGCAGAAAATGGAAACAGGTTTTTCTTTAAAAATGAAACACATCCTTTCCTATTTCTCTCACATAAAAACCATCTTCTAGGTCTATACAAACGAAAGGATGATGGTTATTACTATTGTCATAAAGGATTCACACATGAATAAGATACTTTTGAATTCAACAAAAAACATTCCATCATTGCAAGGATACAATCTTGCCATCGGTTTTTTTGATGGGTTCCATTTAGGACATAGAAAACTCATAACGGAAGCAAAGAGCCACGGAAAATGTGCGCTTCTATCCTTTTCTTCTACCATGAAAGCAGACTTGAAGAATTTGCCAAAAAATCTATTGCTTACCGAAGAAGAAAAATACAACATGGCAAGCCGATTAGGTGTGGACCTTTATCTTGAACTTGTCTTCGATACCCAAACCAAAAACCTAACACCGATAGAATTTTTGTCTTTCCTAAACAAAATGAAACCTGAGTCAATCACCGTAGGAGAGGATTTCACTTTTGGGAAAATGGCTTCCGGAAAAAGCGAAATGCTTAAAGTACTCGAAAAAGAAAATATCAAAATCAACATCCTTCCGCTTTGTTTTTCGGAAAGCAGAAAAATTTCCACAACCTGGATCAAAAAATTGCTTTCTAATGGGAATATAGAGGAGGCAAATAAACTTTTGGGGTATAATTTTTTCTATAAGGGTATTGTTGTACATGGAAAAGAAAATGGAAGGAAAATTGCCTTTCCAACAGCTAATTTGATACCTGACAAAGACAAAATATTAATCAAAGAAGGTGTCTATAAAACCAAAACTTATATTGGAACAAAAGAATATAAAAGCATGACTAATATTGGAAATCATCCAACCATCGAAGCTTTAAAGAAAGATATTATCGAAACCAATATTTTTGGTTTCAACGAAAATATTTATGGCAAAGAAATTAAAATCGAATTTATTTCTTTCATAAGACCGCAGTTAACTTTCCCCTCTTTTAAAGATTTGGAAAAACAGCTTGAAGCAGACAAAAAAGAAGCATCAAAGTAAAAAGGGGCTGTTAAAGTATTCGGACTTTTCTGACAAAACCTGAAAGAGTGCAGTACACTACGTACTGCCTCCTTTTTTTCTACGGAAGACCTCCTCTTTTTCCCCGGAAAAGTCGGAAAATCATTGTAAAATATAAAAACACCGGCTGGATCCGGTGTCGAAGCTTCGTAAAAATCGCCTTTCAAGAAGGAGTTTTTACTATGGCAAATTTTAGCATAAACTGCCCTCTTTTCATAGCGCCCTTCGACGATGACGAGAAGGAAAAGGGAAAAATGGATTCTTTCCTCCGGATTTTGGATGAATCCGGCATTTCCGGTCTCTTCTCCGGGTGGAAGAAGAACCCATCCGGTCCCGGCCATCCGGAATACAATCCGGTCATGCTTTTCGCGGCTTCGCTTCTCTGCTTTGCCATCGACGCAGGACGGCTCAGAGGCATAGAAGAAAGGTGCCGTTTCGATCTCAGTTTTGTCTACATAATGTCCCAGCAGAAGCCCAGCTATGCCACATTTTATGGTTTTTTCAACCAGTGCGTGCTTCCGAATGCGGATGCGATTTTCTCGAGGATAAAGGCATGCATCTGCAGGAAGATGGGCATCGATCCCGTCGGAGAAGTCTTCGTCGACGAAACAAAGTTCGAGGCTAATGCCAACAAATACAAATTCGTATGGAAGCCTGACCGAAAGATGGAAAAGCTGCTGAACAAGGCGCGGTATCGGAATGCAAGGAAATCGGAATCGATACGGCTTCCGAAGGACAACGTCGGTACATGACGGACATGTCCCTTCTTGTCAGCAGGCTTTCGGAGAAACTGGCTGCAGAAGGCAGGAATGTCTCCGAAATAAAGAGCGGAAGGGGAATTAGGAATACGGAACTGGAAAGGACCTATCTTCACTGCATAGGGTATCTGGCAAAAATGGAGGAGTATCAGGAGCAGGTCGATATCTGCCGCCCAGGAAGGACTGAAGGCCGAAACCTTCAGACAGATTTCAAGGGCCGTAAAGAAAGGCGCTAACTATTAAAAAGTCAAGTGATATCTGAAATGTACACTTCTGCTCTTTGAAAATTTAATTGCGATTAGCTTTTTGTGGATATGGTTTCGGCTCTGAACTTGGATTTGCACTTCATCATCGAGAATATGATGTTGCAGAACTTCCTGGCGGCATGGTCAAGGGCACAGACACGCTTCTTCCCTTCTTTCCTCTTCCTGTTCACGAAGCCGTATATCGGTTCCGCCCTGTGCAGATACATGGATTGCACTGCCATGATAGTTCCTGACATCGCCTATCTCTCCTACGATTCCGGCAATGGT
>ERZ808240.4511-NODE-4511-length-12238-cov-3.608881_pt1 | contig 12238 bp, 9 predicted proteins | sample MGYA00521084_ERZ808240 | MGnify/ENA primary metagenome ERZ808240 (study PRJEB31516, sample SAMN03275571) | gut metagenome | biome: mammalia-associated habitat; material: feces | host: Papio cynocephalus | place: Kenya | collected 2012-08-06 ... | reverse complement strand
CTCCACACCCTATATCCAAAATAGATTTTTTCTGATTGTCCCCAAAACACACATAAGTTTCAATTATACGTCTTTTCTGATCATATTTAAGTTTAAAAAAGTTCTTTTCCTCTTCGCTGTACTGTTGTTCATAATTACCTTTCGATTCCTGATAATAGGCATCCTCGAAGTCTTCTTTCATAGAACGCAAGCTTGGTTTTTCCTTTAATTCATAAAAACCATATTCATTCAAAAAAACTTTGTCATACATTTAATTTTCCCCCGAATCTATTAAATTCCAGTTCATGGGTGTTCCCTTTTTAATATCCGTTACTGCCACTTTACCGAGAATTTGCTCATAATACTTTGTATGCATTCCAAATCCTGGTCGAATAGAACGTACATTTTCAGGTGAAAACCTTTCCCCTTTTTTCATATCACACACCACAAATAATGATCTTGAATGTTCCCGTTCCCTTTTCTGTGCATCTGTTAAATCAAAGCATACTTTTCCCAAGGCAGCTTCCGCAATTCGGATTTGATCACACATCTCCTTAAACTCATCCATTTCCATAGAAAACTCTGCATCTGCTCCGCCATCACTTCTATGTAGAGTAACATGTTTTTCAATTACCTTAGCGCCTTTTGCAACTGCCGTTATTGGAACAGTATAACCCATTGAATGATCTGAAAGACCAACAATACAATCAAATGTATTTTGCAATGCCGTTATTGTTTCTAAATTCATATCTTCGTAAGGACTCGGATATGTTGATGTGCATTTGAGCAAAATAACTTTATCGTTTCCCTCCTCTTTACACACCTGCATTGCCAATTCGATATCTTTTAAATATGCAATTCCCGTCGAAATTAATATTGGCTTTTCCAACCGTGCAATTTTTCTTATCAGAGGAATGTCTGTTATCTCAAACGATGCAATTTTGTATGCCGGTACATCTATACTTTCCAAAAAATCCACTGCCGAGAAATCAAACGGTGATGAGAAGCAAATAAGCCCCAGGCTTTCTGCATAAGCCTTTAAATCATCCTGCCACTCCCACGGTGTATACGCTTTCTGATACAGCTTATATAGTGTTGTACCATCCCATAATGTACCTTGTGTAATCTGAAAATAATCATTATCGCAGTCTATGGTAATTGTATCTGCTGTATAAGTCTGTAGTTTTACTGCATCAGCGCCAGCATCTTTAATGCCTTTTATAATCATTTTAGCTCTTTCAAAATCCATGTTATGATTAGCTGACATTTCTGCAATTATAAATGAAGGTTCATTCGCACCAATCCAACGGTTTCCGATACATATCCTTTTTTTCATTGCTCTTCTACCCCTAATATATAGCTACTAATTTTAATAATTCCTGTATCTGTTCCACTGATAGCCACTGCATATTTTTACCTGAGCTATATTCAAATCCCGGCTCTACCCTTTTTCCACCTGCCTGAATTTTAGAAGTGTTCCACCAGTCAAAATGAGGATACACAATAAAGTGCTTATCATATTCATAGGTAAGCATGGAATCTTCCTTTGTTATCATCACTTCATGAAGTTTCTCGCCTTCCCGGATACCAACCTCCGGCATCTCACAGCCCGGTAAAATTGCCTGTGCTAAATCTGTGATTTTAAAAGAAGGGATTTTGGAAATAAATGTCTCTCCCCCTTTCGCCTCTGACAATGCTTTGATCACAAGCTGCACACCTTCATCCAGGCTGATCCAAAATCTTGTCATGCGGTAATCTGTAATTGGAAGCTCTTTTCCGCCATTTGCAACAATTTCCCGAAAAAATGGAATAACAGAACCACGGCTTCCGGCAACGTTTCCATAACGCACGATAGAAAAACATACATCTTTTGCACCTGAATATGCATTCGCTGCAATAAATAATTTGTCTGATACTAACTTAGTTCCACCATATAGATTAATAGGATTTACTGCCTTATCTGTAGAAAGAGCAACTACACGTTTTACTCCACAATCCAGTGCTGCGTCAACGATATTCATTGCCCCATCAATATTGGTCTTTACCGCTTCCATCGGGTTGTATTCACATGCCGGAACCTGCTTTAATGCTGCCGCATGAACCACATAGTCCACACCATCAAACGCACGGTATAATCTTTCTTTGTCGCGCACATCTCCAATAAAAAAGCGTAATTTATCCTTATACTTTTTGAATTTATTTGCCATATTAAATTGTTTAAATTCGTCTCTGGAATATATAATGATTTTTTTCGGTTCATAATGCTCTAACACATACTGTGTGAACGCATTACCAAAAGACCCGGTTCCACCGGTCACTAGAATTGTTTTTCCATTTAACATTTTTGCCTCCTGCATCTACCCATTGCTTCCTGCAATCCATATTTAATATATCGGTATATTTATTTTTTTCTTAACCCGCTATTCTTTCTCGGATTCGAACTGTTTTATCCATTCTCTCATTGTTTTTCTAAATTCTTTTACCCCTCTCATATAACCTTCATAAAGCATTTTTCCATTATATATCAAACCTTTTACCTGCTCATACATAGTATCCTCACGGTTATAATGCAATACCTGTCCTTTTACTTCATAGTCAACTTCCATCGCATGATATTTAATCAGATCAAATGCCATTTCATTTTCAATTAATCCATTTAATTTGGTGATTCGGTTCAAATATTTTCCGATTTTTTCGGACATACCATTGCTTTTTCGATTTACTTTATCTAATTTTTCATATATTGAAATTCCTTCTTTGATCCACTTTTCTATTATATCCAGATTTTCAGGTATTTCTCTAATGAATTGTTTTATCTTTTCCTGTTCTGATACATCCAGATAAGGATCTATATCTTTCCATATTTCTGCTTTATCGTATATATCTACTGTTGCAATTTCCCTAATAACCTCATCCATGCTTTTCACTTCTGCCCCATGGATCAGTGCTCCGCCCTCCGTTGCATCAATAAATTTTATATGACTGTTAACCTGAATATAAGTTTCAAACCATTTTAAATATAACTGCATATTCGTTTCCGTGTATGCCTTGTTTCCATTTATATCCAGTATCTCGACATAGTTCTTATTGTTAAAATCTATTTTATCTTCCCGATTGTAAGCTTCCTGCGTGTGTTTTACACCACCCGGATAAGCAAGGTCTAATCCCATAAATATGATTGTTTGAAATCCCATCAGAACTAACAATGAGCATGCATTATTGGAAACAGATCCTCCTGTCGGAAGTCCCTGTACTTCCTTTCCAATTGTAAGATATAATTTGGACAAATATTCCCCATTACTCAGTTCATAAAATCTCTTGGCTCTGCTCATTTCAATAACCTTTGCATTAGAAACCGGACTCACTGATATTGGAATATTTTTAGTTCTCTCATCTTCAAACAAGACTAAAGGTTTATGTCCATCTACCGATATTGTCATATCCGGTATAATATCATGCTTCAATACCGTATTTAATGCTGTATCTACTGCCATAATAAATACATTATCTTTTATTTGCTTTAACTTCTCAATATTTTTATCCAAAGACGGACCAGCTGCGATCAGAACTGCGGGCATATTGTTCAAACCTTTTTTCTGTACAATTCCTTTCAGCTGTACAATGGAATACTGTTCAATAATGTCTTTTGATAATTTCATGACATTTCCAAGCATTTCCTCACTAAAATACACTTCTGTATTCCGGTTCAGTAAAACCCGTTTTATCTCATACAACTGCCTGTCAAGCGCCCATTTATATTTATCCACAAACATTTGCGGATAATTCGGCAATACCGCATTTATGACAAATGAAAAATTAGCATAATTGATAAATGTTTCTAATATTGCTGAAAATAATCCATCGCTTATTCCCTCTACCGTTAAAAACACTCTGTCATTTTCTAACATTTTTGCAATTTTCTCATCCCCAAAAACATGCCAGAATACATTTGCACACGGTTCATATATGATAATCGTACACTCTTGATTGAGTTCCATCAGTCTTTCTATATACGTTCCATTTCCAAGACCAAATACCAGAACGATAGTATCATCGATCATTTTATTTTCAAATTGAAGTAACCAGTCATCGCATGCCTTACCTGCATCATAACGGCTTTGCATATACCACTGCTGATCATCTTTTTCAATCACTAAAATATCTGATCCATCTAATGATCTGTCATCATAGACTTTTATCTCATCTCTATTCTCATAAGCATTTTCAAAGTCCTTCATCGTAATAACATTCTGTTTCTTAACGAATCCTAAAATGCTTCTCTTTTCTATCTCGTTGAACATATTTTACTCCGCATTATTTATAATATCCATATAAAATCCAATACTGTCTATAATCTCATATTCTAACGTATCTGCCAGCACTACTATATCGTGTTGCCTATAGGAGTTTTCCAAATTTTTTAATTGTTGCAATAAAATGTTAATTGGATCTTCTTCCGTCAATGTTTCTCCATCAAGCAGTCCGATCAGCTCGGACATTACCTTTATAATTTGTGGCATCATGTCTTCGTACATCTTCATTGCATTATCCTGTGTCTGTCTTAATGCAAGAATCGTTTTTTTTAATTCTTCTAACAACTGTTCCATTTTTTCTCCAATAAGATTGTGTTTAAAAAAAGGTCGACAAAAACGTCGACCTTTTTAAACTGATATGCTTTTTCTGTGCAGAATTACTGTAATAATGAAAGAACACCCTGAGTAGACTGGTTAGCCTGTGCAAGCATAGACTGACCTGCCTGTGCAAGAATATTATTCTTGCTGTATTCAACCATTTCATCAGCCATATCTGTATCACGGATACGGGATTCAGCTGTCTGAGTATTTTCAGCTACGTTGTCTAAGTTTGCAACGGTATGCTCTAATCTGTTCTGTAAAGCACCTAATGCAGAACGCATAGTAGATACTCTGGAAATTGCATTCTGGAATACTTTCATAGCACTACCAGCAGCTTTAAATGATAATACATTGTTAGTTGTAGTAGTAATAGATAATCCCTGAGCACTCATTGTAGTGATTGAGATTGTGATTTTCTGATCTTTTAATGCGCCAACCTGAAGGTTCTTTCCTGTAAATGTACCATCAAGCAGATTCTGTGTATTAAACTGTGTTGTGGATGCAATACGATCTAACTCAGATGTTAATGCATTAACCTCTTTCTGGATAGCTGTTCTATCAGATGTTGTATTTGTATCATTAGCTGCCTGTGTAGCTAATTCATTCATACGCTGTAAGATAGAATGAGCTTCATTTAAAGCACCTTCTGCTGTCTGGATAAGAGAGATACCATCCTGTGCGTTATCAGAAGCTTTATTAAGACCTCTGATCTGGCTTCTCATTTTCTCAGAAATTGTTAATCCTGCTGCATCATCTGCTGCACGGTTAATTTTGTAACCAGAAGATAATTTCTCTGAAGATTTTGCCTGCTGTCCTGTTGTGATTCCTAACTGTCTGTTAGCGTTCATCGCTGTAAGATTGTGCTGTACTACCATTATTTTTTCCTCCTTGAATGTAATGCAGCTTCCATGCTGCATCTGTACTTTATGTACTCGTTTTTTGTTATATTAGGCTCCCATTCTCCCAGCCGTACGCTCTGTTTGAACTTTCACCTGCAAGTAATTTTCTTTACTTGCCTTATATATCGGAGATTCTCTCCAATACTTTATAGTAAAAAAAGATTTTTTTCTTTTTTTCTATCAATTATTTTTTGTTATCCAGAAAATGAGGTTCCACATAGCCCTTCTTCATCATATTCTTATAATACTGATTGACAACCTTCTGGCTGGAACGGATTTCTTTTACCTGCTTTCTCACACTGGCAAATTTCTGTTCCATCAACTGTTTGTTACGTGCTTCCTGTGCCTGGATTTCCATGCTTTTCTCTGTCAGTGCACATATACTGCCCTGCATCTGAAGAATTTCATCCTTATAAAGTTCTTTATTCGTCTGCAGTTCTTCACGTACTTTTTCATAGAGTTTCTCAAAGCCGTTATCCAGCAGTTCCAACTGTTCTATGAGTTCTGATTTTTCTTCCACTGTCTTATCAAAATCATCCGGATCTAAAGATGGATTCTCCAGTTCCTCTTTCTGACGTTTATTGATCTGTATGATGCTATTTAAAACCTTCTCTTTCTTCCGAAGACTTTGTAGCATAATTGTAATATACTGATTGTCTGCCATAGCACCATTCTCCAATTAATTTGTTCTGCCGGTACGCATGACTTCTTTCCAGGTGTCACGCATTGTTCGCAGATGTTTTAAAACTTCTTCCATAATCTCTTTATCTTTTTTCATGTTGGCTTCGTGAAGCCGGATCATGAGATAGGAATAAACCTCATCAAAATCCTTTGCAACCGGATATTTGTGATCTAAAGTAGATTGAAATTCCTCTATAATCCGTTCTACCTTTATAATATTCGTATGTGCTTTCTGAATATCCTTTTCTTCAATTCCTGCAATTGCAAGATTGGCAAATTTAATTGCGCCTTCATACAGCATCAACGTCAGCTCCGCTGGTGACGCTGTCATAATTTTATTGTTAGCATAAGCTGCATATCCCTGATTCGCTAACATAGTACCCTCCTGGTCTTTTCATAATTGAGCAGAGAAAGCGAATCACCGCCCCTCTGCTCTGTTTTCCTATAATTTGTATGTTTGATTATATCACACATCAACTGCCAAATAAACCACTTAACGATGATGTCTGACTGTTCAGTTTAGAAAGTGCCGTCTCCATAGAAGAAAATTTATTATAATAATAATCTTCTTTATCCTGCAATCTTTCTTCCCACTTTTTTATCAAATCTGTGTAATCACTATACTCAGAAGCCATCTCTTTGTCATTATAAACTGTATAGATACTGCTCAATGATGTTGTCTGCATCTTTTTATTTATAGAATCATACAAATTACCAGCAAGTCCCTGCATAAATTCAATCACTGTGTCCGGATCATTTGTGATTGCCGTCATTAATTTATCTTCGTTTCCGGAAGAATTTGCATCGTCCTCATCACCGTCAATATGATAAGCATTTTGCTGGTTTGCCGGAGCATCCAGATATCCCAATGTCTTGATTCCAAAACTTGACAGATAATAATTCTTTCCATCAATTTCAACCGCACCACTCATCGCAGAAGTCATAACATTCATCAGGCTCTCCAGGTTATCATCACGTCTTAACAGCGAGTCTTTGATCTTCTGTTCCCATTTCTCTACTTCTGTGTCAGACATTGCATCTTTTTCATCATCTGTCAGAGGCTCATATCCTTTCGCAGAATCTGCGTTGTATAAAGATGTAATCTCATTGATCAGACTGTTGTACTGCGATAAGAAATCTTTAATCTTATCGTAGATGCCCTGCGTGTCTGTAGATGTTGTGATATTAATTGCATTCGCATCACCTTCTCCGGTCACAACCTGTGCTGTAATGTTTAGCCCATTGATAGAATGACTGTTAGAACTTCCTGTGTACTTAATTCCATTTAATGTAATTATGGAATCACAGCCATCAATTTTCTTGGCATCCGTATTGTATTCTGTATTGCCTTGTATATCATTTGCTGCCTGTACCTGCTTCACAAACACTGCGATTGCTGCATCTTTTTCTGTGCCATTTTCCATCGCCGCAATATCAGCAAGAACCTGATTATCGTCCATGGTCGTCTGGCTGGTGTCCATCGTTGTTTTATTGGTTGCAATTACAGTTGCAAATGTATTTGTAAGGTCTGTTACTCCCTGAGCCGCATTATTCGCATATGCCTCATGAACTTTTTTAATAATATTGGCTCTGGAATACTCATCACTATCCTCTAACGCTGTATCAGTAGTGTTTTCATAAGTATTTACAGTACCAATATTCGTAGTCAACGTAGAAAGATATGAACTCATATCTTCATCTGACAAGCCCATTGTCTTCTGCGCACTTTCTGCCAGAGAAGTATATGCTTCTGTTCCGGTTGAAACATTACTCAACTGTGCGCCCTGCTTGTAGACAGTCTGTGTTGTCTTAACTTTTTTATCTGAGGTAAACTCTACTTCTTTTGCATTGGAAGATTTAACCCATGCGCCAGTATCGTCTTTCTGTCCTGTAGTCTGGATCAGCTTGCCATTTTCTTCATAGTACTGATTTCCATTTTTATCAATGTAAACACCGGTATCATTCTGGACATACTCGTTACCATCTGCATCTGTAATCTTATAATAGTTTGTCTCTTCCTCGACAGCTGTTGCATTATAATAAGTTGTGTTTACCTTAATAGAAACAACATTACCATCGGCATCCTTATAAGTCGCATTACCATCTGCATCTTTTTCGCCGGTAGCTGTATATTCTACTCCGTCTTTCAATATTTTTGTTCCATCTACATCTGCACGGTCATATGTATTTCCGGCAGTATCTGTAAATGTATTGACAGCTTTCACGTATTTCTTGCTGCCATCTGTATCTTTATAAGAGTAAACGGTATTTCCATCTGCATCGCTTGTCTCTGCGGAATAAATTTTTCCATCGCTTGTGGCAATTGATTTTGCACGGTCTGTTGCAGACATCTGGAGTAACTGTCTCAACTGCTCCTGCTGTGATGTACTTAATCCACTCTTTGCAAATGCCTCTTTCATTGCCTCATACGCAGATGCATAACCATAACCTGCGCTTAAGTTGCTATTCTCTGCGCTTGCTTTCTTATATGTAGTCTGGGCATCCTGATAAGCTTTGATTGCTTCATTTACTTTTGCTGTGATACCTGACTGTGTTCCATCGCCATAATACTGCATATAAGTTTTATATGTTGCATCTGTAGCATCAGATTTTACATTCAATCCCAGTTTTGTCAGCGCATTCGCACCATCCACATTGCCACCGGTCAGTGTAAAGTCATTATCCTTACCGGTATCTTTGGAACTTACGAAGATACGTTTGTTGATATCATCATAGCTTGCATTCACTCCGGATTCCTTCAAAGAGTTGATGAAGCTGTTCACGGTAGTTCCCTGGCTTACTTCAATATTAGCTTTGGTGCCATCCCCTTTTGTCAAGGTGATCGTACCGTTTCCACCTGTGTAACCTAACTCTGCAAGCGTTGTTGCAGTTGTGGTGCTGTCGTCTAATTTACCACCGGTTAAGTATCCTGCCTGTGCCACCTGTAAGATATTTAGTTTCTGTGTACCGTTTGGTGCAGAGCTGCTGGCAGTCACCGTTGCTTTTGTGGAATCGGATATTTGGGTTGATTTTAAGTTGTAGTTTTTAGAGAAACGCAGACTGTCCAAGCTTGTATAGAAGCTGTAAACTTTTGTGTTTAAGGTCTTCCATGCGTCCTGTTTCCAGGAAAGCTTGGTCTGTGCTTTTTTGTATTTATTGGTCTTGTAACTGTAAGAAGATACTAATGCGGAAATGATCGATTCGGTATCTAATCCTGAGTTCAAACCTGTGATTCTGATTGGCATAACATTGCTCCTTTCAGTTTTATAGCTTATTTATAGTTGCTTCTGCCATGCGGCAATTATTTACAATTTCTGATCCACTAATAATCCAGCCATCTCCCAGACTTTTGCAATCATGTCTAAGGTTTTCTCCGGCGGATATTCCTTCAACACCTTTTTTGTGTCCTTATCAACAATCTTAATAGTGACACGATTGGTTGCATCATGGATTCCGAAGATTGCCTCGGAATTGTGTGTTTTCTTATTAATTTCATCAACGGCTTTCTTAATCTGGGAATTCTCGGAAATCGTCTGTTTTGCTGTGCTGTCGTCCTTATTTCCGTCTGCGCCGTTCTTATCGGTTCCTTTTGTGTCGATGTTGATTGTTTTTCTTGTGAGATCATCAGAAGCTGCTGCATTGGATGCAGTCTCCACTTTTGCCTGACTCTCTGCTTTTACATCTGATGCGGATGAACTTCCCGCGTAGGACATCCCTGCCCCCTTCATAGCCTCTATTGCCATTGTTCTACACCTCCGTGTGCATAAGCTTTTGTTCTTCCATGGTTACGTCCCGGCATTCTGTAAATGCCGATCCGCTGATTTTTCTAAATCATATATCGGTGATTTCCCTGTAAAATTAATAGCTGTCACTCATTTTTTTCCAGCCACTGGATCATAGTTGCAAGGATTTTCGACAATTCCACCGGTTTTCCGAGATGGGCGTCCATTCCGGCATTAAAAGCCTTGTCGCTGTCCTCTGCAAATACGTTTGCAGTCAGTGCAATGATCGGCAGTCTCGTTTTTCTCATCTGAATCTGTTCCAGTTTACGGATTGCCCTTGCTGCCTCGTAGCCGTTCATGACCGGCATCTGCACATCCATGAATACCATGTCATAGTAGCCTTCCGAGTGGGCATTGATCATATTGACGGCCGCCTGGCCGTTTTCTGCCTCGTCGATAAGCACCCCAGTGTCTGTGATCAGTTCTTTTAATATCTCGCGGTTTAATTCATTATCTTCTGTCAAAAGGATTCTCCTGCCTGTGAAACGTCCCCTGCACTGTTCCATGGTAACAGTCTCCTGCTTCTGCGGTGTCTTAACATTCTCTTCCGCCAGCCGGAAACGCAGGATCACATCAAAGGTCGATCCCTCATTCTGCACACTGGAAACCCGGATGTTTCCCTGCATCATCTCGACAAATGCTTTTGTGATGCTGAGTCCAAGACCGGTTCCCTGCAGTTTTCCGGTAGCCTCTGTCTGCTCTCTGGCGAACGGCTCAAATACTTTATCCAGGAATTTCTGATTCATGCCAATACCGCCATCCTGCACGACAAAATGGTAGGAATGATACTCTCCGATCGTTTCATCCAGTTTTTCCACGGTAAAGGAAATCCATTTCCCTTCCGGCGTGTATTTGACTGCATTTGACATGAGGTTGAGCATGATCTCCTGAATGCGGACTGCATCTCCATACACGGTTTCATCCGGCAGTTTCTCCATGTGAACGGTTCTGGTAATCTTTTTCTGATCTACCGTTCCCTGCGTCATCATGAGCATGTTCTCCATTAATTTTCTTAAGGAGACTGGTTTTTCATCCAGTTCCATTTTTCCACTCTCGATTTTTGACATATCCAGCACTTCATTGATGAGCTGGAGCAAATGTGAGGATGCCTGCTCGATTTTTTCCATGCAGTCGGTGATTTTTTCCGGCTCATTTGTATGCTGTTTTGCGATCTGCGTCATGCCGAGGATCGCGTTCATCGGCGTGCGGATATCGTGGGACATGTTGGAAAGAAACTCACTTTTGGCTCTGCTTGCCTGCTCCGCTTTTTTATGTGCCATTTCCAGTGCTTCCTGCAGCTGCATCTGCTGCCGCTTCGAAGTATCAATGTCTGTGATCGTCAGTACGAGCACCTGCGGCACGCTGCTTTTTTCCTCTGCAAGCACAAACTGCGCACGGATCCAGCGCCAGTCATGTCCATCGCGCAGACGAAGTTCCAATTCGAAACTTCCATCTGAGGCATATAAAAGATCCGAGAAAACACCGTAATCCATCAGACGTTTCAGCCGCGGATAATCTTCCGGATGTACGTTTCCTTTTCCAAAGCTTTCCACAAACTCATGAAAGTTTTCTCCCTTAACGCCATCCAGCAATGGACTCCCTGCATTGTGCACGATATGGATGCGGTTCTCATTGATGTGGATACGTGCGATAAAGAGTGACGATTTTGCAAGCGATGTGAGCACCTGCTTCTGCTCCGTTGTCATCTCCTGTATATCCTCCAGCAGATGACTGCTCTGCGTTCTGTCTTTATCCCCGCCATCTTTCTGATGATTTGTCTGATTCGAATTTTCCTGCTCACCTGTTTTCTGTGACGCAGCGTCGACTTTCATTTCCGTATTTCTGTTGTTCCCGATAAAATCATGGTACGCTTCATAATAGAGTGCAATTCTTCCCGCGCCACAAATGTAGTCCAAATCTGTGTAGAGCTGCTTATCGCTGCAAATGAGGTCTACCAGATCCGGATTGTAAAGATAGCCCCTGCCCAACGTGAGTTCATGCGTAAAAACCTCCAATGTTTTTGCCTGATTGTAGATTCTTCCGATCTCATCTGTCGCGGCTCCCATGCAGTCGCAGATCCGTATCAGATCAATGAAGAATCTGACTTTTGATCTGGTATTATCGAAATCCTCGGGATAACCGTTTTTTCCATCGTAGGATTTGTGGTGTCCGAGTGCGATTTCACAGATGTTGTCGTCTATATGCAATGTCTTTAAGATGTTATAACCGGCAATCGGATGCCTGTGGATCTGTTTCCGCTCCG
>ERZ808240.4510-NODE-4510-length-12243-cov-6.404086_pt1 | contig 12243 bp, 10 predicted proteins | sample MGYA00521084_ERZ808240 | MGnify/ENA primary metagenome ERZ808240 (study PRJEB31516, sample SAMN03275571) | gut metagenome | biome: mammalia-associated habitat; material: feces | host: Papio cynocephalus | place: Kenya | collected 2012-08-06 ... | reverse complement strand
AGTAATTCTCAAATACGAAACCGTCATTCATGATCTTGTAAAGTGTCGGTGTACAGTTCTCGTAAATACCATATTTGCACAGACTCTCCGCAGTAATGCAGACGACATTATCCCCTTCGAACATGCCCGTATATTCATTCTGCATGGTCGGCGTCTGCTGCGCGCAATAAGCGGACAGATTCTTCAACTGCTCATCCCCGGTTGCCTGATATAGCTTCTTAAAATCAACTGCCGGATCAACCTGTTCCACATACACCGGTGCCGTATCCGTATCGGTTGCCACTGCTTCCATTGCATCACTCATGGTTGCCGTAACATCGTCATCTATCTGCATATCTGTATCATCCAACGTAAATGTCACGTCCTTCTTTCCACCTGTGATCATCGTCTGCGCATCCCGCACGGTCGTCACACACACGCCAAGCTTGTTCATCGAAAGCTCCAGTACATACTGATTGTGGAACAACTGATATGGCGAATACATCGCACGTCCCTGCACATTCAGAAGAAGGATGGAAACGACGCACAGGCAAACCGCACTTGCCACACTTACAAGCCGCATTTTCATCTTCGGCTTGTCAAACCTTATCAGAAATACACGTAGCAAAATCAACGCGATCACCGGCAGTAAAAACAGCAAAATCCATCCAATATTCTGGCGGATCTTCTCAAACATCACAACCTTGAAATCCATTGCATTTCCGGCACCGCCGACAGACACCAGACTCAGGAATGTCCCAAATATCCGGAAATAAATGAGCTGCACGATATCATATACGCAGAATACCGTAAGACCGACATACGAGATGATCTCATTTCCGATGCGCGGCAGCCATACAGTCAGCGCCGTTAAGAAAAGCCCCAATGTGGCACCGAATAAAACCAGATAGATGCTCGTGCTTTCGAGTTTATGGTAAATCGCCAGATGAAACAGCACTTCCAGATAGATACCTGCACCCGCAAAAAACGGGATGCGCCAATACGAAAATGCATGCTTTTCCTTCTTTAATTTTATTACTTGAATCTGATCTTTCATCGCAATCCTCCAAATCTCTTACGTGTTCCATCATGCGCACGCATTTTATTATATATGATTTTTCCTTGTTTTTCACTATCTTTTATTTTATAATTTAATGTCAGTGTTTACGAAAAATAAGGAGGTAACCTATGGCTGAAGCATATTCAAATTTTGCTGCTGTCTACGATGCGCTCATGGACAATATTCCCTATGACGCATGGGCGGACTATCTGCACAGCCTGCTTGTGGAATATGATATTTCAAATGGCATTCTGGCAGAGCTTGGCTGTGGAACCGGAAATATAACCGAGCGTATGGCAGATTTCGGATACGACATGATCGGTATCGACAACTCCCCTGCCATGCTGGATATTGCAAACGAAAAGCGGGAACAGAATCATTCTTCGTCGCTCTACCTGTGTCAGGATATGCGTGAGTTCGAGTTATATGGAACCGTTGCAGCCATTGTAAGTCTCTGCGACAGCGTCAATTATATTACCGAACCAGACGAGCTTACGCATGTATTCTCGCTCGTCAATAACTACCTTGATCCAGACGGACTTTTCATCTTCGACTTCCATACCGAGCATTATTACCGGGATGTCGTAGCCGAAGCGACGATTGCTGAGGATCGGGATGATATCAGCTTTATCTGGGATAACTACTATGATGAAGAGGAAGCGATCAACGAGCTTGCGTTAAGCCTGTTCGTAAAAGAGCCTTTGGAATCCGATGCCGGCTATAACCTGTTCCGCAAATATGAAGAATTACATGTGCAAAAAGGATACACACTAAAGCAGATGAAACAGATCGTGGCTGATTCCGGTCTTACCCTGCTTGCCGCCTATGATGCATTTACACATGAGCCGGCGGACGAGAACTGCGAGCGGATCTATATAATTGCACAAGAAACACGAAATGCAAATTCCAAGAAACAATATTTGGAGTAGTTTATATATTTTACATTTGTTTTATTAGGAGGTTAAACTTATGGCAGATACAATGATTCGTGGTATGGCAGCGAACAAGCAGGTTCGTTTCTTCGCCTGCAACTCCACTGATACCGTAGAAAAAGCAAGAATTACACATCACACAAGCCCAGTTGTTACAAACGCACTCGGCAGACTGCTGACCGGCGGCTTGCTGATGGGCGCAATGTGCAAAAATGATACCGACAAATTAACACTCCGTATCCAGTGTCAGGGACCGATCTCCGGTATGCTTGTCACTGCCGATGCAAATGGACATGTCAAGGGCTACGTCAGCGAGCCAGAGGTTATGCTTCCGGCAAACGATGTTGCAAAGGCTGTGGATCTCGGTGTCTTAAGCGTCATCAAGGATATCGGTCTGAAGGAGCCATATGTCGGTGACACGCATCTGGTAAGCGGTGAAATCGCAGAGGATCTGACCTACTATTTTGCAACGAGTGATCAGATTCCAAGTTCTGTTGCTTTGGGCGTGTTGTTCAACGATGATACATCCGTGGCAAATGCCGGTGGTTTTATCATCCAGTTGATGCCATTTGCAGAGGGCGCATTGATTGACGATCTGGAAAAACGTCTGAAAGGATTTTCTTTCACCACACTGCTCAAGCAGGGCATGTCTGTCGAAGCTATCGTGCGGAAATTATTTGAAGGCTATGATGTGGAACTGACGGATTCCATGCCATGTGCCTATGTCTGCGATTGCAGCAAGGAGCGTGTCGAGCAGGCGGTTATCAGCCTTGGCAGAAAAGAACTTGGTTCTATGATTGCTGACAACAAACCGATTGAGGTTGTGTGCGACTTCTGCCACACGAAATATACATTCTCACCGGATGAGCTGTTAAATATTCTGAAGAATAAATAATCAGATTATCCGAAACAGTTTTATCATACACATGAATAAAACAGGGGATACAAACCACGATATACAATAATACAAGGAACACCAGCACAAGGAGGTTGATGATATGGAACGAATCGATTTACATGTACATTCCAACGCGTCCGACGGTTCTCTGACACCGACGGAGGTTGCCGACGAAGCGATGCGGATGGGTCTTTCTGCGATTGCCCTGACCGATCACGACACCGTCGATGGCGTGGCAGAAATCTTGGACTATACAAAGGACAAACCTTTGGAGGTTGTGCCTGGCATCGAACTGTCCTGCTACTATAACAACCGTGAGATTCATATTCTCGGCTTCTATATGGACTATGAAAACCCGGAGCTTCAAAAAGAGCTTACTGTATTAAAGGAAGCGCGTGAGGAAAGAAACGAGAAAATGGTAGCGATGATGCAGGCAGACGGACTTCCTGTTACGATGAAGAAGCTGCTTCATGGCAACCCGGACAGCGTTATCACGCGGGCACATTTCGCAAGAGTTCTGGTCGAGGAAGGTGTCTGCAAAGACAAGGATACGGCGTTCCGCAAATACATCGGCATCGGCTGCAAATATTATCTGCCAAAACCGCAAGTTACCTGTGAAACTGCCATGCGCATCTTAACGACCTATGGCAAAGCGGCATTTCTGGCACACCCGCTGCTCTATCACCTTGGCTATGCGCAGATTGATGAATTGCTGGCATACTTAAAAACACTTGGATTAAAAGGACTTGAGGCATTCCACTCTTCCAACAACCGGTTTGAGAGTGAGAAGCTCCGCTCCTTAGCCGCCAAACATGAACTGGCGATTTCCGGTGGTTCGGATTTCCACGGGGTTGTAAAGCCGAATATCCAGATGGGAATCGGACGGGGAAATATGAATATTCCAAAAGAACTATTGGATATAATTAAAACTTTATAAATGTTTCTCCGCGAATAATATATACCATATAGAAAAATAGCACAGAATGATTAAACACAGACGCGCTCAGGGAACATCACATCGCTACGCTCTGTGATAGATCGTCGACATCCATGGAACGAAGTTCCATGGATGTCTCCTCGTTCACTTCCACACGCAGTGGTACTAAATTTGCAAATTATAATAATTGGTTATTTAACAATTATTAATCTGCTCATTAAGTACCAACGTGTTCCAATGGTCTGTTTATTAATACATTCTGTGCTATTTTCTATAATACACGATTTCCCGTGAAGATGAATATCTGTTTTACAGTCTTTCACATAATGTCTTTGCAGAGTTTCTTATTGTTATTCTTTATTTCTCCGTCAGTCAAAGATTCCTTACCTTGTGTTAAGAAAGAATTTATTTTACAGTTTCATGATTCCAAATGTCTGCAGCAAAAGCAGGATCAGGAAAATCGGGGCGATTACCTTTACCATAGCGGTATAAAGACGCTTTCTACCCATCTTACAGCCGCTCTTTTCTACTTCGTCGATCACGGTCTTCGGTTTGATGACCCATCCTACCAGAATACATGTTGCAAGTGCTACGATCGGCATCAACAGGCTGTTACTGATGTAATCCATGATATCCAGAATCTGCGCAGTTGAGCCATTTGGAAGCTTAAACTCGAAGTACAGCCTGTTATATCCAAGGCATACAATGATACCAACAACCAGAGCAAAGATACCTTCAATTGTACCTGCTTTTGCCCTGCTTGCGTGGAATGCATCCATGATACACGATACAACTGCTTCCATGATCGATACTGCACTTGTTAATGCAGCGAACAACACCATCGCGAAGAAGATTGTTCCGATTACATTTCCGGCAGGTCCCATGGCTGCAAATACCTTCGGCAGCGATACAAACATCAGACTCGGACCGGAACCCATTCCCTCTGTTCCCATGAATGCATATACCGCAGGAATGATCATCGCACCTGCAAGAAATGCAACAACCGTATCAAAAATCTCGATCTGGTTGATTGACTTATTCAGATTCGCATCATCCTTTACATACGAACCATATGTAATCATGATACCCATTGCAACAGACAAACTGAAGAACAACTGACCAAGTGCATCGATCAGAACCGTAAATAATTTTCCAATCGTCAGTCCTTCGAGATTCGGAACCACATACACTTTAAATCCCTGCAAGCCTGTTACAACTTCGCCTGCATCATTTGTATTTTTCAGTGTCAATGAGAAAATTGCAATTCCAAAAATCATAACAAGCAGGATCGGCATAATAATCTTCGATGTAGATTCTATTCCTTTGTTGACGCCGCGGAATACAATAAATGCAGATATTGCAAGAAAGATCACAAATGTGATGATTGGTTCCCATTGCGATGTGATAAATCCGGTAAAAAAGCCATCCTGAGCTGCTTCGTTTCCATGTCCTGTCAAAAATACAAGGAAATACTTCACTACCCAGCCACCGATTGTACAGTAATACGGCATGATGATAACCGGGATAATACTTGCAATGACACCTAAAAAGCCCCATTTCTCACGCAATTTATTATATGCTGTGAGCGGACTCTGCTTCGTCTTTCGGCCGATTGCAATCTCCGTAGTCAGCAGCGTGTAACCGAATGTCAATGCCAGAATGATGTAGACGACCAAGAATAATCCGCCTCCATCCTTGGCTGCCAGATACGGAAACCGCCAGATATTTCCAAGACCAACCGCGCTGCCTGCCGCCGCAAGTACAAATCCGATTGATCCACCAAACGAGTGTCTCTTCTTCTCTTCCATCCTTTTTCCCTCTCTTTTTCTTTCCCAATCCACAATACATACATATTCCGAAGAATCCTGTATCATGCATCTTGTCCGTTGTGTGCTGTTCATTTCCATTTACATTCCTTACAAACAGCAGACAGAAGTTATTTTATCATAGATTCATTTTGAAATCTACATAATTTTGATAAGAATAACAAAAATGGGCAGATATATATGTAATATATATCTGCCCGTTCTTATGATTGCCATGATCTTCGAATCTATTTTACTTGATTGGCTTCATGAATTGTTCCTTTTTCGTAATCAACCGCATTCTGCAGGGTTGTCTGGCTGATTGCCGCAAGTGCCTCCCTCGTCAGGAATCCCTGATGGGACGTAATGATAACATTCGGGAATGACAGCAATCTGGCTGTGATGGAATGCTGCAACAGCTCGTCCTCCCGGTTCTCAAATACATTGTCGCCCTCTTCTTCGTATACATCCAGACCAACGCCGAAGAATTTTCCCTGACGGATACCCTGAATCAATTCTTCTGAATCGACCAACGCACCACGGGATGTATTGACTAAGATCACATCGTCCTTCATCTGCGCAATTGTATCCTTGTTAATCATATGATAGGTCTCGTCTGTAAGCGGGCAATGCAGGGAAATCAGGTCGCTCTGTTTCAGCACATCTTCGAGCGACATATATTCCACAAAGTCCAGATCTTTATTCGGGTACATATCATAGGCAATCACGTGCATACCGAATCCACGGCATATCCGGCACATTGACGCACCAATCTTTCCGGTTCCGATGATGCCTGCGGTCTTTCCATAGAAATTCACACCGGTCAGTCCAACTAAACTGAAATTATTTTCCCGCACTCTAATGTAGCTTTTATGCACGTGACGGTTGACCGCTAACGCCAATGTAATTGCAAGCTCGGCAACAGCTTCCGGAGAATAGCCTGGCACGCGAAGCACTGTAATGCCAAGTTCATTTGCCTTTTTTAAATCTATGTTATTAAATCCCGCGCAGCGAAGCAGCACCAATTTAATGTTTATTGCTGCAAGCTTCTCCAGTACGGGCGCACTCAAATCCGAATTTACAAATGCGCAGATTGCATCGCAGCCTTGTGCAAGGGATACAGTTTTCGGGGAAATATCAACTTCGTGGTAGATGATCTCGGTGTCCGGGAAATGGGCGAGTTCTTTTTCGAAGGATTCCACGTCGTAGGTTGCGGCATCATAAAATAGTATCTTCATAATATGTGTCTCCTTTCGTCGTTCTACAAGTCAAATAGTTACGAATTCTACTATACTGACCGAGTTGTACAGAATACTTTTCTTCGCAGACGCGCACGGGAAACATCACATCGCTACGCTCTGTGATAAGTCGTCGCCATCCATCCTAAATGGAACTACGTTCCATGGATGTCTCCTCGCTCACTTCCACACGCAGTGGTACTAAATTCGCAGGAGTATCATATATCAATTATCTATTTCTTATTGTCCTGCTCATTAAGTACCAGCGTGTTCCAATGGTCTGCTTAAGAATAAGTATTCTGTACAACTCGAATCTACATATTGTTTCATTCATAATTATTTAATTGTTACAATGAATCAAAAAGTACACACATATTATATCCAATTTTCCCTTGGTTATCACGTGTTTTGCATGATATGAGATATTTTCTCATTCATACAAAAAACAGAAGCGACAAAATTGATTTTGATGCTTCTGTCCTTTTATTGTATCAATATTTGAATTTACAATTATTACAGCCGGATACTGATTTCGCCGGTTGAGAGGTTTTCGCGGGTGCCGTCCTCGTACTCGACAAGAAGATGGCACATGTCGTCAATATCAAGAGCGGTTGCCTTGCGCTCGCCATCCTTTGTCACGACTCGGATGCCTTTTCCAAGAACCATACTGCGCTTCTTATATTCCGCGATGAATTCCTTCTTTGCAAAGTTTTTGTAATAGTAGAAATAGCGGTTAAGCGTCTCTGCCAGAATCTTATTCTTGATGTCGCCGCTTTGCTCCTGCAGGACAGATCCTGCGATGTTCTCCAGCTCTTTGCCGAATCCTTCCGTTGGCATATACAGGTTAATCCCGATTCCAACGATCACATATTCCGGATCTAAGTTTTCCATCTGGAATGCGGCCTGCGTCAGGATACCACATACCTTGTGTGAATCAATAAAGATATCGTTTACCCATTTTATCTTTGGTTTCTTGTCCGTGTATTTCTCGATTGCTTCACAGACTACCACAGCGGCGATCGTCGTAAGCAGCGTCACTTCCTGATTTGCAATCTGCGGTTTTAAAAGGATACTGAAATAGATTCCTGTATTTGCCGGCGACTTGAACGACCGTCCCAGTCTTCCGAGTCCGTTCGTCTGCTCCATTGCGGCAAGCACCAGCCCTTCTTCCTCATGCGTCCGCTCGCGCAATGCAAGGTTCGTGGAATTGATGCAGCGGAACACTTCCAACCGTACCGGGCACTCGACATCCAGATACTTTGCTGTACCCTGCACCGACAATACATCCGTGTCCTCCGCCAGCTTGTAGCCTTTGTTATTCACGCCCTCGATTGCAAATCCATCCTCCTGCAATTTACGTATTGCTTTCCAGACCGCTGCCCGGCTCACATTCAATTTCTTCGCAAGCTGCTCGCCAGACAGATAGGTGCCTCTGTTTTCTTCCAGTGTCTTTATAATTTCATCTCTGACTGCCATATTTTACACTCTCGATTCTTTGTTATTTCATGTTACCTGACGGCTCCATGTGTGTTTTCGCAATATGCTGGCTTGTGCAAGCATAGCCGACGCAATGCTCATTATTTCATATTTTCTGATCCCGATAGGAATTTATCTTTTTACATTCCAATATGTCTAAGTTTCTTCGGACGACTTACTCCGCAAGCTTCGTAATTCTTGTCGCATCATACTCGCCACTCCGGAGCATGTCAATTTCTTCCTTATATGGCGGAAATGCTTTCTTCGCATCCGCAAGGGATTTCACATATGGTGTCTCCAGAATCTTCGGTACTTCCAGGAAATCCTTATGCCATACGATCTTATACAATGCATCAAACCCAATCGAACCAAGTCCGATATTCTCATGGCGATCCTTCGCCGCACCACGTGGATTCTTGCTATCGTTAATATGGAACACGGCAATCTGGTCTTTACCAATGATCTTGTCGAATTCTTCCATCACACTGTCAAAATCATTTGCCACATCATACCCCGCATCATTCGTATGACATGTATCAAAGCAGACACGCAGCTTATCATTGTAGGTAACGCCATCGTAAATGCGCGCCAGCTCCTCAAAGCTTCTACCAATCTCGCTGCCCTTTCCTGCCATTGTTTCAAGTGCGATATGCACCGGCGTATCCTTGGTCAGCACTTCATTTAACCCTTTTATAATGCTCGCGATACCAGCGTCGACACCGGCATTCACATGGGAACCCGGATGCAGGACAAGCGTCTTGCTTCCCATTGCCGCGGTACGCTCGATCTCTGTCTTTAAGAAATCAACCGCCAGCTGATAGATCTCCGGCTTCACAGTATTTGCCAGATTGATGATATATGGCGCATGTACCACAAACTCTGTGATATTATTTGCCCGCATCAGCTCCCACGCTTCTTCCACGCGTAGCTCTGACACGTCCTTTCGGCGCGTATTCTGCGGTGCTCCTGTATATAACATAAATGTATTCGCGTCATAAGAGAGCGCTTCCTTCACCGAGCCAAGCATCATCTCTTTGCCGCTCATTCCAACATGACTTCCGATTTTCATATTGTTTAAACTCCTTTTTATGTTTCGCTAACCGCCATTATATCATTGTTCCCCAGAAATATCCACTGGGGGACGCTTCTTTTGTCTCAAAGAGTATCCCCTATAGTACCTTGCTACCATTGGCGGTCAGCTTGAATTTCGCTCCGAATAACTCCGCCCCGTGTCGGCACATCTGCATCCGCCCAAGGAAAATATCAAAGTACTCATACATCGTGCAGATTTTCTCATCGATTTTCAACTCCAATGCAATCTGCCGTTTCTCCCGGCTGATCTTCAGATTCGCTTCGGTAACTGCATAGTTCACCCAGTCGTGAATATCGTAGGTTGATTTATCCCGCGAGCGCACACGGCTTCTGCGGACATCGGTCTTGTCCGCAATAATCATTGCCGCTGACACAATATCCACAGCACCTCCGGTCGACTCATCATGATGTCCGATGGCGGAAACGATCGTCGCCCGGTCGGATATCGGCATATCCATCCGCCGCAGGATGTCATTTGCAAGGAGCGCACCATACTCGGCATGGTGTTCACGATTGATTGCATTTCCAATATCATGCATGTATCCGGCGATCTTCGCAAGTTCGATCTCTGCACCAACATGTCCGAACTTCTCCAGCAAATATGCCGCCCGTTCTGCCACCAGTGTGCAATGTGTCTTGGAATGCTCCGTATAGCCAAGCGTGGCTAAATTGGCATCGCCCTTCTTGATAAATTCATTTATTTCTTTGTTCTTGATTATATCTTTGTAAAGTATCTGTGTCATTTTCCAAATCCTTCTTCCTACAACCGTTTCACCGCATCCATCGCAAGTACCGACCGCTCGCATTCCTCTGCCGATAATGTGAGCTGCGCACAATACGGACTTCCCTGCATATATTTCGCCGCATAGCTCAGTCCATTCGTCCGTTCGTCCAGAAACGGCCGGTCAATCTGGCATGGATCACCAAGTAAAATAATCTTCGTGCCTTTTCCTGCCCGCGTGATAATACCCCGCACCTGATTCGGCGTCATATTCTGTGCTTCATCAATTATCAGATATGTCTTCGCAATCGAACGTCCACGGATAAAATTCAATGCCTCGGTCTGGATGATTCCGCGCTCGAAAATCTCCTGTATCTTATCCGCCAATGCTTTCTCGTCCGCATACCGCTCCTCTTCATCCGAATCAAGAATCTGTTCCAAATTATCAATAACTGGTCGCATCAACGGTGCAATCTTCTCCTGCTCGCTTCCCGGCAGAAATCCAATCTCATCGTCAAACTGCGCATTCGGTCGGCAGACGATGATCCGCCGATACTCTCCGGTCGGATTGTTGAACACCTTTTCTAACCCAACTGCCAACGAGTAAAATGTCTTTGCTGTGCCTGCCATTCCCTTGATAATCACAAGTGGTATTTCATCTGCCGATGCCATCAATGCTTCCTGCATAAAATACTGCCCGACATTTCTCGGCTTGATGCCATACGGGTATGATTTCTTATAGGATAGCGGGTAGATCTTACCATTTTGCACCTTGCCAAGAATCGTTTTCTTATTCGACTGATCCGGCATCAGAATCACAAATTCATGCTCGATAAATTCCGGCTGTGTACGATTCCCTTCCGCGTCCGTCTGATACACCTCATTGCATAGGATTCCGTGCTTCTTGAATTCCTTCACCTTGTCCTCCGGGATATACGCGTCCGTCCTGCCTGTATATTGCCGGTCGTCCACCGTAATCTGTTCCGTCGTGAAATCCTCTGCCCGCACGCCAAGCATCTGCGCCTTGATCCGGAGCACCAGATCCTTCGTAACCAGAATCACCTGTGACTTCTCACCTACATCCTGCGACAAACCCTTGCAAACCTTCAAGATCCGGTTGTCTGCTTTATCTTCTGGCATATCCTCCGGAAGCTCCACCCCCTTGTAATTTTTCTCGATGCGGAGCGTTCCGCCATCCGGCAGCGTCACGCCCTGCAGCAGATCTCCCTGATTCCGGTACTGCTCCAGCATGCGCACCACTTTTCTCGCATTGGAGCCTTTCTCGCCGTCCGCTTTCTTCAATCCATCGAGTTCCTCTACCACAACAAGCGGAAGCACCACATCATTCTCTTCAAAACATAAGAATGCATGTGGTGCCTGAATCAGGATATTGGTATCTATCACATATGTTTTCTTCATGTAAAAACCCCCATTTATTATGATTTACGGGAGGGAATTTATGTTGTCAATATCGTATACTTCACGAATACTTTATGCACTTCTTGACAGCGAAAATTCCCTTCTACTTATTTTCATAATAAACAAGGGGTGTTAAATGCGTTATCTCGCATATGTTAAATACGCGTAAATGTCGTTTTACTTATTCAGTTGTTCTTTGTCCTTGATGTAGGTGAGCAAGCCCTTGCAGCCTTCCATAACATCTTCAAATGTCTGGTCAAAGTCGCCGGTATACCATGGATCAGCCACATCACGCGCCTCTCTCAGTTTATGCGTCTTCTCATATTCCGCAAAAGACAGCATCTTGTAAATCTTCCCATCCACATCACTGCCACCGGCAATCCGCGTCATGTTCCGGATATTCGCACTATCCATTCCAATCAGATAATCATAAAATGTATAATCCGCCCGCGTCATCTGTCTCGCCCGATGCGGAATCAGCAGAATCTGTTCCTGTTGTAATTTTCTCTTCGTCCCATGATGTGGCGGGTTCCCAATCTCCTCCGTACTCGTCGCTGCCGAATCAATCTTGAAATAGGAATCGAGATTGGATTGGTGGACGATGTGGGTGAATACGCTCTGAGCCATGGTAGAACGACAGATGTTGCCGTGGCAGATGAATAAAACTTTAATCATAAAATTCTCCT
>ERZ808240.4509-NODE-4509-length-12244-cov-5.759701_pt1 | contig 12244 bp, 6 predicted proteins | sample MGYA00521084_ERZ808240 | MGnify/ENA primary metagenome ERZ808240 (study PRJEB31516, sample SAMN03275571) | gut metagenome | biome: mammalia-associated habitat; material: feces | host: Papio cynocephalus | place: Kenya | collected 2012-08-06 ... | reverse complement strand
CCGCCCGTGGTCGGTGCAGGAGTGTCGGGAATGACGGTCTCCGTGCCGCCCGTGGTCGGTGCAGGAGTGTCGGGAATGACGGTCTCCGTGCCGCCCGTGGCAGGACGTTCCTCGTCGAAGTCATCCTTCGGCTTGTCGTCGTCGCGCCGTTCTGGAGCCGTGGTCACCTCCTCAGGCATGTCAAGAAGTTGCTCTTCCGACGTGGCGAGTGGAGCGAAGTGTCGGTTGTAGAAGGCAGCATAGTCATCGTAGCTGAACTGCTTGCCCACAAGCGGCAGGTTGGCGTCGCTGATGACGAGCAGTCGGCTCTTGCCGAGCAGTCGCGTCACGCTTCTCTGCTTTTGCAGCAGTCGCGCATACTGCAACGCCTCGTCATAGTTGCGGAAGCCCTTCACAATCATGCGGCACAGTCCGTCGGCGTCTTCAATGTCAATGTCGAAGTTGCGCACCATGAACGACGTGAAATTGTAGCGCGCCAGTTCGAAGAGAAGGCGGTTGGCGTCAACCGAGTCGGGACGATAGGCAATGACAAACGAGAAGTTGGCATTGCGGTCGGCAGAGAACTCCTTTACAGCCGTTGAGTCGCTGTCGCTGAGCACGACGGAGCGTCTGTCCCATATATTGCCTATGTCAAACTTGCCACCTCGCAAGCGTTTTCCAGCCTGCACACCCTTCACGATCATGCCAGCCATCTCCGCAACACCACTCTGCGGGTACTTGCTCACCACGGTGTTCATGTCGGCAAGGCATCCCTCGTAGTCGCCATCGTTGAGCTTGCCGAGTCCACCGATGAAGACAAACTTGGCACGGTTGGCACCGAGCGGATATGCAGTGGCGGAAACGGCGACATTGTTCTTCACCTCCTCATAGCGTGCAGCCTTGAAGGCGTTGTAGGTAGAAGCGTAGAGCGAGTCTTCAAGATGCACTCCGAGCCGCGCGTTCTCTATGAAGTGCGGATCGGTAAGCAGCGTCGTCCATTCACTCTCTGGATAGTCGTGCCGTAGTCGGTCGACGTAGCCGTTGGCGACAGTTGGCTCCCCCTTCCGCATATAGAGGAGATACAGATGATAGTAAGCCTCAGCCATCTTCTCGAAGTCGGGATAATTGTCGACAAGACGCGTGAGCTGCTTCTCTCCAAGCGGCAGATTGTTGAGCTTGTCCTTGAATATCACGCCTGAGTTGTAGAGTCCGTCGGCTATAATCTTATTGCTCTCCGCCACCTGTTCCTCCGTGAACGGAATCTGCGCCATGTAGTATTCGCGCTTGTGAGGGTCGTTTTGTGCACTGTCGGCAATCTGCGCAAGCGAGTCCTCCACCACCTCCTGACGGGCAATGGAGTCGCGTTGCTCGTCAGTAAGCTCCGCTTCCTCGTTGGCAAACGCCACAACGGTCTTGTTGACGCGCTGCCAGTTGTCGACATTCTCGCGCTTTCCCCATTGCTTTTGGAACGCTGCCTTACCCTGGCTAACAGCCATAGGGTTGTAGAAGTACCACTGCGCATTCTGCCCGTTCTGCATGTTGGAAGAATTGTTGGGCCGCTTGCCGCCGAGGATGTCGGAAGGCGACATGTCGTTGCCCCCGTTACGCTGCATTTGTTCCTGCGCGTTCTGCTCAGCCTGCCGGTCGCGCTCTTCCTTCTCCTTCTTCTTCAGAGCTTCGATAGTACGGTCGATGGCAGCGTTGCGGTCCTTCTCCGACATCTTGGCAAGCCCCTGCAAGGAGTCTTGCAAGTGTACGGCGTCAGTGAAGGGCACGAGTTGGTCGAGCACCTTCGAGCGGTTGGACAGTTCTTCATAGTCCTTGCGCTCCTTGTCGAGCATACCAATAGCCTGTCCGTAGCATCGCTGCGCGTCGTTATAGCGTTCCCTGTCCCAATAGACATCGCCGAGACGGAGCAGCAAGACACCCTTCTCTATGCCGCTGCGCGTAGCCTTGGCGGCACCGCGCTCGTAGGCAGAGATGGCATTGGTGGTGTCGCGCTGTGCGAGATAGATGTTGCCTATAGCATAGTACACCTGGTCGAGATATTCCTTGTTCTTGTCGGAGCGTGCCATGCGCTTCAGGCGACCAATCATCTTCTTCGACTGTCCTGCCGACATCACCTCCGTCATGGCAATGCGCGCGTTGAACTCAAGCTCGTAAGGTGGATTTTGCCTCACCACGTGCCGATAGGCTTTCATTGCCTCCTGGTTGTTGCCCAGTTCAGCCTGGAGCTGTCCCATGAGAAACCACTCGCGTGCACGTTGCTTGCGTCGCATCTCATGCTTGATGACACGCCGCAAATAAGGCACAGCCTTGGCGTACTCACCCGCGTGTATATAGTAGTCGGCATACGTGTAGTCCCATTCCTTGCGTGCCGACCAATGGATAGAGTCGCGCTGCATGTTGCGTATCACGTCCTCCGCGTCGTAGAGCCAGCCCTCCTCAATGTAGCATTTGGCGAGCCACGCCCTCGACTTGGCGTAGATGGCAGGTTGCGTCTGATAGAGTCTTCCCATGTAGGCGAATGTGGAAGCAGCCTCGTCGAAGGCACCCTTGTAAAACTGCGAGCGCCCCATCAGCAGCCATGCCTTCCAGAGGAACGGGTTGTATTCGCGGCGCGAGAGCCACTCGATGTCCTTTGCCGTCTTCTTCCTCGACTTCGTCCATTGCGGACGGCGCTTAATGCTGTGGAGTTTTATGGTCTTCTGGCATTTCTCTATGGCGCGGTCGAAATTTCCCTTTCCGATTTCGCGGCTATTCTTGTTGCCGACGGTGTAGAGCGGAATAAGTTCCGTGAAGTTGTCCTTGTTGCCGTTCTCCTTCTCCAGCGAACCGTCAATATAGGCGAGCGAGCCGTTGTAATAGGTGTTGTAGCGCGCCTTGAACGAATGCCACCAGCGAGTCTTCGCGGTGTTTTTCTGCGTGGAGCATCCCGCCGCGGCAATCAAAATTGCCACGAGCAGCAGAGGAACGATATGTCTTGTCTTAATAATTCTCACGTTTTTACTAACTCGCTAATGCGCTGTTTATTGTGTGTGTTAAGAATTTTTACCAGCCTCTTCCCTTATCATGAACGTCTCGTCCTTCAGCTGGTCGGGCAGATTGACGCCGCGCAGAGTGAGGCTTCTGCACCACCCCGCCACCTCGTCCGGGCGCATCGTGTAGAGCACGTCGCTGAACATCTCCACCTCGTCATCCTCATAAGCATCTGAGGGACGTCCGCGGAAGCGGTCGAGCTCCTCGTCATCGTAGTATTCTATTGGCTTCGTCGACGCCTCCATCATGCAGTCTTGCTCACATTTGTCATTCGTGCCATTGCACGTGGCGCACGTTTCCACGACGGTGATGTGGTCGTCGGAGGCGTCATGATGCTTACCAAGCTTGGCTAATATTGCGACAATGACGCCAAGGACGATTATGGAAATGATAAGTATGTGCATATATAAATAAAGGTGAAGTGATTGACTATTTCATTTTCTCTATTCTGAAGCCAGCCTTCTCAAGGTCAGCCCAGAACTGCGGGTATGACTTCGTGACCACCTGCGGATTGTTGATGACCAATCCCGGACGCACCATGGCAGCCGGCGCGAACGCCATCGCCATGCGGTGGTCGTCGTAGGTATCGATAGGCTCAAGCGTCGGCTCACAGCGGCTACCGTCCCACGTCAGTGTGTCGCCATTCTCGTCTCGGAGCACGTAGCCGAGTTTGCGCAGCTCGCGCTTGAGCGCCTCGATGCGGTCGGTCTCCTTTATCTTCAGGCTCGCAAGCCCCGTGAAGCGGAATGGGATGTCGAGCAAGGCACACGTCACGACGACGGTCTGCGCGAGGTCGGGGGCGCTGATGAAGTCGTAGTCAAGGCGCGGCAACATACACTGGTGGGCTTTCAGCGTCACCAAGGGGAAGAGCGTGTCGTCCGTGGTAGAGGCGAAGCGCGTCTTCACGCCGAGCAGCGAGAAGATGTATTTCACGATGGAGTCGCCCTGTTTCGAAGCGTCCATGAGCCCCTCGAAGCGCAGCGACGATTCGCTGTTCTTGCCCAGCGCCATTATCTCATACCAATAGGAGGAGGCGCTCCAGTCGCTCTCTATGACGTAGGCGCGTTGCCTGTAGGGACATGGTCTCACCGTGACCGTGTCGACATCCGTCCAATCGGCATCGGCACCAAACTCCCTCATCATCCATAGTGTGAGGTCGATGTAGGGACGCGAGATGACGCCTCCCGTCATGCGCAGCGAGATGCCCTTCTTCAGCACCGGACCGATCATGAGCAGCGCCGAGATGTACTGTGAGCTGACGTTGCCCGGAATCTCTATGTAGCCCCCTTCAAGCTCCTTTCCTCGCACGCGGAGCGGCGGGAAGCCCTCCTCGCCGACGTATTCGATGTCGGCTCCGAGATAGCGTAAGGCGTCGACGAGCAGTCGGATGGGACGCTGCTTCATGCGCTCCGTGCCGGTGAGCACGTGGTCGCCGGGCGTCACGGCAAAGTAGGCGGTGAGAAATCTCATCGCCGTGCCCGCTGCCTTTATGTCGACTACGTGCGGATTCTGCTGCATGGCATTGACTATCACCTCCGTGTCGTCACAGACAGAGAGGTTCTGCGGCAGCAGATCGCCCTTGGAAAGGGCGTGTATGACGAGAGCTCTGTTGCTGATGCTCTTCGATGCGGGGAGCTTTATAGTGGCGTCGATTTGCGACGGCGGGTATATTTTGTATTGCATTTGCTTGTTGTTTTTATTTATACCACAGCATATTTTATGCTATGCAAAGTTACGACAAAAAATCGAAAGACATCCAACAAACCTTATAAATACATAATCATTATGACAAGAAACAGGAAAAAACAAGAGTCACTGTCCTACTTCATGAAACGCCTCATCGAACAGTTGACGAAGAACGGACAACACCGCACCATGCTTCACTACAAGGCGACACTCAACAGCTTCATGCGCTTCAGGGACAACAAGGACATTTCTTTCAAGGAGATAGGCACGGAAGAAATGCTCTCATACGAGGCTTACTTGAAGAACGTGGCGAAAGTATGCAGCAACACCAGTTCCTTCTATCTGCGCATTCTCCGCGCCACTTACAACAAAGCCGTGGAGAAAGGTATCGCCACCCAGCAAGCCCCATTCAAGAATGTCTACACGGGCATTGCCAAGACCAGTAAGCGAGCAATTCCGGTGGCATCTGTCAGCAGTATTAAGCATTTGGATGCAACCCATTACGCAAAGAAACTCTCTCCAAAAGAAGAGATGGCAAGAGATGCTTTCTTGATGTCTTTCTATCTGCGTGGAATATCTTTCATCGACCTGGCACATCTTCGCAAGTCCGACCTCAAAGACGGTTTTATCTCTTACACACGTAGCAAAACAGGTCAACGCCTTTCTATCCGTTGGGAGAAAGAAATGCAGTCCATTGTCGATAAGTATCAAGCCGAAACAGCATCTTCTCCTTATCTCTTTCCATTCCTTGAAAGTGCCACCAAACGAAAAATCAGAACGATACAAGACAAAAGTCTGGACGAGCTGCGCCTCTACCACAATGCTGAGTCACGCATCGCTTATCATCTCAAGAAACTTGGCGCAAAGATTGGCATAAAGGGCAAACTCACTCTTTATGTCGCTCGCCATTCATGGGCTACAGCGGCAAGAGACAATAAGGTCGCACTGTCCGTCATAAGCGAGGCGTTAGGGCACAACTCCGAAGCCACCACACAGATTTATCTCCGTTCCATACAGACATCTGAAGTGGACGATGCCAACGCCAAAGTGCTGGCTGCAATACGATAAAGGGGGAAAACGTGTTTTCTGTGTCTCTTGGTAAGAGATACAGAAACCCTTTGCAAAGGTACGGAAAATATTGTAAATAAGTAAATTGTGTGTGTTAATAATTTAATATAATACAATAAAAGCCAACAAATGTTTAGCACATTGTTTTTGACGATTTTCCATAAGTCGCTGATTGGACGTCTTTTCTACATTGTTTCTGTATCTCTTACCAAGAGACACAGAAACCCAGCATCTGAAACGAAACACATTTCGCACATAGATGAAAGACACAAAAACACCATTGCAAGTAGCGTCCACTAATGCAGGGGACGGCGGCGAAGCCGTGGCAAAAAGTGAGGAAAGGGCTAAGAAAAAGCCAAATGAAGGTCTTGAAAAGCCAGGTGATGCCGGTTGGTATGTCGCAGTTGTAAGAGTAAACTGCGAAATGAAGATAGCCGAGTCCATCCAGCAGAATCTCAACCGCGACAACACGTGGTTCGACTATTGGATTCCGAAGGTGAAAGAGGTCTACATCGACAAGCGTTCTTTGAAACGCAAACTAAGAGAAAGACTCTTTCTCTCCACGTTCATCTTCTGCAACGTATCCCCCACCCGACTCGACACCATCCGCTTCCGTTCCGACATCTACAAGATGCTGACCATGCCCGGTCAAAAACAAATCTATCGTGTTCCCGACCAGGAAATCATAAGCTACCGCAATCTCGTGGAGAACGGCGAAGAGCAAGTGTCCGTAGCTCCCGTGCCATTAAAGAAAGGTATCAAAGTAAAGATTGTTGCAGGCAATCTCAAAGGTCTCGAAGCCTACGTCCAACGCTACAACGGCAAAAAAGCCGTCATCGGCAACGAGATAAAGTACATCAGTGGCGCGACAATAGAGGTAAGCAGAGAGGTTCTGGAGCTGGTGAAAGGTTAAGAAGAACAACAAAAGCACCATAACTGGGAGAGGGGGCGCCCCCGCCCCCGACAAAAGAAAAAATTAGCATAAGCAAATTGTACTATGCTGAATGTAGCCGAAAATCACGATAGCTACATCCTTCCATTTAATTTAAGGTTAAAGTGAAGGCTCAGCCATAAATGAAGACTCCTCTTTTAGCAAAAGAGTATGTAAGTATTCAAATTCCATAATCTATATAACCAATAAAACTATTAAAACTATCTACATTCATGAATAGCGAAAGCAACCCCATAATATTTAAGATAGGTGAGGAAAACAAGCCTGTAATTCATGGCCTTGATGATTTCCGCGATTCCTTATTTGGTGAACAGTTGGAGATGTTCTTGACTCATATCAAGCGCAAGCTTCAGATGGAAGACACAGACAGCTTGTTGTTCAACGATGTTTACGAGAACAACATCATAGCCTTCATCGGAGAGCGTGGCGCAGGAAAGACGTCGTGTATGTACAGCGGCATCAAAATTCTGGAAGAGGCGCAGGAACGTGGCAGGTGGCAGCAGTTGTTCGGTGATGGTTTCGTACCGCAAAAGCGGTTGGAGTTTCTGAAGACGATAGATCCGTCATTCTTCGACACGCAACATAACATCTTGGAGATGTTGGTCGGAGAAATGTATGGCAGACTGGAACAGGAAATAAAGAGAGATGCTGTCGGCATCAATCGTGACAAGGCCAGAAAACTCATCGACCAGTTTCAGAAAACCAAGCGCCATTTGCATTTCCTCTCGTCAGACAAGGCTTTAATGCAGGATGACGACGAACTGGAGGAGCTTGCCTATCTTTCGTCGGGCGTTGACCTTCGCGACAGCATAAAGGCGTTGATTGACAGCTACCTTGACTGGAAGAATGCTCAGGTGCTTGTAGTAGGCATCGACGATATCGACCTCAATACGAAGCAGGCGTACAGAATGGCGGAGCAAATCAGGAAATACCTGATATTGCCAAACGTAATTATTCTCATGGCTGTGAAGCTCGACCAGCTTGGCAGCGTTATAAGACTTGAGCTTACAAAGCAGTTCCGGGAAGTGATGCAGAAGGGCAACGGCAGCCTTTCCGACTCGGACGTGTCCGAGATGGCGGAGCGCTATCTCAATAAGCTGATACCCTTGCAGACCCGCATATTCATTCCCGAGCCCTCCAGCTTCTTCAGCCGCAGTCTTGAGATAGTAGGGGCAGACGGCAAGACGGAGAAGACGTATGACATGGTAAGAGAGGCTGTGCCGGCGCTTATTTTCGCCAAGTGCCGTTATCTGTTTTACAACACCAAGGGTGCCACAAGCTTGATAGTGCCACGCAATCTCCGCGACCTGAGAATGTTGATAAGGATGCTGTTTCTAATGGGCGACTATGACAAGAACGACAGCACAGGACGGTCTGCCGGCAACAAACAGCAGTTCAAGAGGTATCTGTTCGGAACGTGGCTTGACGACATGGACATACGCTACAAGCAAATAGCCAAGGCCCTCATCAACGAGACGGAGCCAGCCATGTTCAACAAGAAGGTGCTCGATTTGCTTAAGGCGGAAAACGTGTTCAATGGCGAGCTGGTAAATGCCGACAAGGACATAGCTGATATATTGGACAGCAACAACCTCACATTCAACATCTCGCTTGGAGACACCTTCTATGTGCTTCGCAGACTTGACGGAATGGGAACATCGTCGCAATTGCACAAATTGATATTCTTCATAAAGTCTCTTTATTCCATACGCCTGTATGAATATTACGATGAACTTACTGACACGAATCGTACAGAAGACCGTGGGAACAAGCCCTACCGGGCACAAGAGTTGGAAATGATTTCCGATTACCAAAAGCTGATCGGCGGCAATCTGTTCCTCCTTCGGGGCGACACGCTGCTTCCCAAGGAAAATGGTGCAACAGAGCGTGAAATCAGAAACATCAACGGTGGTGAGCTGATGAAACTGTTGGCAAGTGTTGTTGACTCCTACAAGAGTTCGAAAGACAAGCAGGTGTTGCTCTCTGATGCCGATTTTGTGGCGAAGCTCCGTATCGTGGAGTTTTTCATGCTTACGGTGTCAAGATACGTGTGGACATCAGAAGGAACTTTGGTGGAAAGCGGCATCCACCGTTATCGTCTGCAGGCTCAAGCCTATTATGACCGCAACTTTGATTCCGGCACAGAGAGTCTGCTCTTTGATGCGTTAGTGCCTTTCTTCACGTTGATAGACATCCGACACAGTTATGAGAGATTCAACAAGGATATATACAAAATTGCATGCGAGTGCAGTCAATCCTTGTACAATCTGCTGAATGACGTTCCGGCCGACGACCGCTCGTTCCTGTCGCGTGCATGCGTAAGAAATGCAGAACTCATTGATGATATATATGCCAAGCTCTCGTTGAAGAGAGGCAGCTACAGAATGAGCGACAATGCGGAGGTAGTGAAGGTGCTGTATCAAAACATCGCCAACTATTTTATCTACACTTACGACAAACATGAAGCCGGGAAGGAAACGAACGGAGAATATTACGAAATCTCTTTCCCTGAGTTCAAGGTGTTAGCGAGTCTGTTTGACGATGAAAGTTTCCGGCAACTTTTCAGAAAGATATTTACCAAGACTAAGAGTGCGATGGAGGTTCATACAGAGAAAACTTACTGGGAAATCTGGCTCGCGTATAAGTCAATGAAGGGCAAGTCGGTACTTTCACGGATAAAGCAGTACTATCCTAAATTGTTAGAGGCAATAGGTGAAGACACTCTCAACGAACTTTTTGAGCCGGAAAAGACGTATAGAAGAAGTCAGATTATTGAGAAAATAGCACAAGCTATTGTTGACAATCCCGCCAACTTTATGTCGGTTGGAACTCAAAATGGCAAAGCGAACAGCAACGGCCAGGACAAGAAAACAGAACCGACCGTGCAAGGAGAGTAGACGCCGAGACTCTTGCATAGTATATAATTACGATGATGACCGACATCCTATCCTTGTTCATCAGAGCCGTCTTCGCTGCGGGCAGTGGCAAAAGGCATGAGGGCAATTCTGCAAGAGAATTGCTGCAAGATGCTGACCCGTTCTCACCGAAGAGCGTGAAGGCTTATCTGCGCTTGGAGTGTCCCTTCCTTACGGAAGAGAAGATTGGGCAGATGATGTCCATGTATCATGACTGCTGGCGCAAGTCGCCTGACGGTTCTGCCGACAACAGTTTTTTCTACACACTTGCCCATTTCGTCGAAAAGAAGGCTGTTCTTCATCATGGCGAACTGCAAGTGAAGTTGGATGAGCTGCTGAGATGGAGACAATTGGCCTACTGGGTGGGTGAGGATATGTTAGTATGCGCATGGATGGCATACCGTTTCAGATGGACGCCGCAAGTAAGTTGGAATGTGTCATGGAACATGACGTGTGGAGCCTATGATGCAGATCTTCAATATCTTTACCGTAAAGGACTGGCGGATTTACACCATCATCTGAAAGCCTCAACGGACGTATTCTCTCTGTCTTGGATTTGTCTGATGAACCACATCGCTCATCGCTACAAGACCTTCGGAAAGATAAAAGAAGCTGTGCCGGAACTCTATTTGAGCTGCTGCGAGGCGGCTTCCATAAGGAAGAGTCTTTTCGCCTATATGAAAGGTGATGTGCGGAACTTGCGGAATGTGAAACCGTTTGATACTGACACGTTGCTTCCGGAACATGACATCCGGCAGTTGCAGGATGAACTTGATTTGCTCAGAGTGGAATCGGAACGAAAAGACATCAGTCGTTTGGACTATGCCTTATCTGCTGGCAGCTTGGAGAGCGTAGACGTTTGCAATGTCTTTGACGGTGAGCATCGCCTTTTGTGCGCAATCTTGCGTGACATTTATCGGGGCGCGGCGTATAAAAAAGAGCTTGAGCAACTGCTGTTCCGTTATTTGCATACGAAGTACAGGCTGCGCATGTATCTTATACAGACAAACAGGAATGTGGGGTTCGCAAATTTCTCCAAGTATGAAAGGAGGAAAGACCTGTTCCTGGAGGACTATCCCGAATATGAGCAGTTGTTGTCCGTGCTCCCAGTTGCCGAGGGGAAACATTTCCACCATGTGAGGTATTTGGAGACTCGCATTGCGCCCAAGTCCGACTTTAGAAAGATGAGGCGAACCGTAAAGTCCACGCTAAGCGAGTGGAAGAAGAAAAGCCTCGATACGGACACCAGACTGATTGTTCATTTCATCAAGCGTAATGATATGGCTGTAAAACCGTTCTGGGAACGGCATCACAGCTTGCGTAATGATCTGCGGAAGCAAGCCGTTACGCTGATGAGATTACGCCGACGTTCCAACTTTTTTTATTCCACATTGGTAGGCATCGACGCAGCCAATGCAGAACTCGACTGTCGACCGGAAGTTTTCGCCCATGCTTTCCGTTATGTGAGAAGCCATGAAGACGACATGGATAACTTGAATCCGCTGACAGAGACCCCACGCCAGTCGCTACATTACACCTATCATGCAGGTGAGGATTTCTATGATATAATCGACGGACTGAGAGCCATTGACGAGGCTGTGGAGTTTCTGGAACTGAAGAGCGGCGACAGGCTCGGCCATTGTCTTGCATTGGGCATTGACCCTATGGAGTATTACCGAGAGTATGACTATAAGGTTGTTGGCAAGAAACAGTATCTCTTGGACAATGTGGCATGGATGCTTTACAAAATCAAGGAAGCCTCTATCGCTGTACCCTCAGGCTTAATGATGTGGCTTGGAGAAAAGTTTTCCTCGCTTGCCTTTGAGATATTCCAGGAGGATATGGGTGTTGAAATGTATTACGCTTCCATGCAGTTGCGCGGCGACAATCCACGATACGCCTCCTCTTGCAAAAGCATTAAGTCGGCATTGCTGAACGATTGGGAAAGTACCGCAGTTCGCAAATCGGAACGGTTGAAGAGGCTCCGTCTAAATGAAGATGTTATAAGACTGTTTCAGGCTTATCATTTCAATAGTCATGTGCGCATGGTGGGCGACCAAATGGAAGCTATTGGCATAGGGAAAGATTATGTCATGTGTGTCAGGCAACTGCAGGATTGCATGATGGAGAAATTGAAGATGCTGGGCATCATCGTAGAATGTTGTCCGTCCTCCAATCTTAAGATAGGTTTGGCAAACCGCTATGACCAGCAGCCCATTTTCCGTTTCTCGCCAGTCAATGACTTCCATAACCCCATGGCGGTTACAGTTAACACCGACGACCTCGGCATTTTCCAAACCTCTTTAGACAATGAGTACAGCCTTTTGGCTCTTTCTGCCATGAAAGGTGTATGCCCAAAATTGAGTACTAACAAATAATGACTTTATGAGATTTTTTTGTAGAAAAAGACTTACCATAAATGATTTGAATACAGTTGCATCAGTATATAATCGTGTCCAACGTGAAAGATTTAAGATTGCTATAATTGATGATGAGGATTTTGTATACTTGGAAAGGTTACGAAATTTAGGATTTAACATTACAAAATATGTAAGCGTCCAAAAACGTTTTGGTTGATTTGCTAAAGATGATGTATCTTTGTCGG
>ERZ808240.4508-NODE-4508-length-12245-cov-2.763659_pt1 | contig 12245 bp, 15 predicted proteins | sample MGYA00521084_ERZ808240 | MGnify/ENA primary metagenome ERZ808240 (study PRJEB31516, sample SAMN03275571) | gut metagenome | biome: mammalia-associated habitat; material: feces | host: Papio cynocephalus | place: Kenya | collected 2012-08-06 ... | reverse complement strand
GGTCAATGCAGAGTGCTTCTATTTTTATATCATATTTTCAAGGAAAGCCACTGTTTTTGGATCATATGTAAGATCCTGCGCTTCCATATCCTCGTCAAGCTGCCAAAGCTTTGTTACTGCGAAAACTGACGATACAAAAAACGGCTGGCTGTTCAAATAGCCGAGGGTTATCTTTGCCGGAGTGTCCCCCGTTTGCTCGCTGAGCTGCTTTACCTTTGCAAGTCTTGCAAGGTTTGCAGGTCCTGCGTACTGTCCCTCAGGGAGATTATTTGCAGCGTCGCCCTTTGCAAGCTTCGCAAAAAAGCCCTTTGCCTGCGGTGAGAACGCCATAACAGGAAAATCATGCTTCTTGTACCAGCGGAACTCCTTTGTATCCATACAAACAAGAGTATCGTCGCCGAAAGTTTCAACGCTCGAATGTGCAAGGCTGTAATTAATCTGGCTGATACGGATAGGCTCCATGCCGTTTTCTTCGGCAAATTTGTTTGCTTCCTCTATCCTCTGAGTTGTCCAATTTGAAACGCCTATAAAGTGTATCTTGCCGCTCTCATAGAAATCATTGAGTATCGGCATTATCTCTTCTACAGGTATCTTCGGGTCATCACGGTGGAGAAAATAAATATCCACATGGTCAACGCCCAGCACTCTCAGGCTTTCTTCAAGGTCTTTCGTAAGTTCTTCCCTGCTGAGACGGCTTTCGTCCATATGACCCATTTCAGGGTGACCGCCCTTTGTGGCGATACAGATCTTATCACGATTGTTTCTAGCTTTAAGCCACCTGCCTATTACTCCCTCGCTGGAATTGTGACCATTTTCCAGCCAATCGCAGTAGACCCTTGCGGTATCGATACACCAGCCGCCAAGCTCTACATATTTGTCGAGAAACTCAAAATACACATCGTCACAATCGTTTCTCTCAAAACCTGCCGCACCAAAAGTCAGGGCAGGAACTTTCACTTCATATCTGTCATTTTTCAGCGCATAGCTTATCATATTCTCTTCCCCCTTGGCATACATTTTTCTATACTATTTATCATCACTATGTTAATTAACAATTAATTATACCATATAAAAAGGACTTTTTCCACAGAATTTTGTAAAATTTTTTTTTTCATCAAAACCCCTTGACAAGTCGGCGAACTTGATATATAATTGTAAAGGTTTATGACTTTACAGAAATTCATCAGGAGGTAAGCGGTATGAGTAAAAATTTGCAAAACAGCGTTTTGCTCGACTTGTATGGCTGCCTGCTCACTGATAAACAAAACGAGATCATGGATCTCTATTACAATGACGATCTGTCATTGGGTGAGATCGCCGCTCAGCTTGATATCTCAAGGCAGGGCGTTCATGACGCTGTAAAAAAGTGTGAAACTGCAATGGCTGATTACGAGGAGAAGCTCGGTCTGCTGAAACAGCAGGAAGCTTATCTTGCAGAACTTAAAGAGTTCAAGGCTCAGGCTATGGACGTTTTTAACGAGTGCAGGAAAAAGAATTATGCGAGAGATATCGCCGAAAAGGTGATAGTGCTTCTTGAAAATCTCGATTCTAAGCTTGATGAATTTGACACTACAGAATATATGGAAGAAGAACAGATATAAAGACTAGAAAAATTATACGGAGGGCAGTTTATGGCGTTTGAAGGACTTTCAGAAAAACTTAATGGCGTGTTCAAGCGTCTTAAATCAAGAGGTAAGCTCACGGAGGCTGACGTTAAGGAGGCTATGCGTGAGGTAAAAATGGCTCTGCTTGAAGCTGACGTAAGCTACAAGGTAGTAAAGGATTTTATTGCCAAGGTAACTGAGAGAAGCGTCGGTGAGGAAGTGCTCAAGAGCCTTACTCCTGCTCAGCAGGTTATAAAGATAGTTAATGACGAGCTTATAAAGCTCATGGGCGAGGCTAACTCAAAGATAAACTTTCCTAACAAGCCGCCTTGCATCATCATGATGTGCGGTCTGCAGGGTTCAGGTAAAACAACGCACGCTGCAAAGCTTGCGAAGATGTTCAAGAAAGAGGGCAAGCGTCCTCTGCTTATAGCAGCCGACGTTTACAGACCTGCGGCTATCGAACAGCTGAAAGTTGTGGGAGAGAGAGCCGAAGTCGCAGTATTTGAAATGGGTCAGATAGACCCGAGAAAGATAGTAAAAGAGGGTATCAAGCACGCCAAGGATTACGGCAATGACCTTGTTATCATAGATACGGCAGGACGTCTTCACATTGATGAAGAGCTTATGAACGAGCTTAAAGATATCAAGAAGATAGCAGAGCCAAATGAGATAATGCTCGTTGTTGACGCTATGATCGGTCAGGACGCTGTAAAGGTGGCTTCAAGCTTTGACGAGGCTCTTGGTATCGACAGCGTTATCCTTACAAAGCTCGACTCTGATACAAGAGGCGGTGCGGCGCTTTCAGTGCTTGCTGTAACAGGTAAGCCTATCAAGTTCGTTGGTACGGGCGAAAAGCTTGACGAGTTCGAGGCTTTCCACCCTGAGAGGATGGCTTCAAGAATACTTGGCATGGGCGATATGCTCACTCTTATCGAAAAGGCTACTCAGACAGTTGACGAAAAGGACGCCAAGAAGCTTGCAGAAAAAATGCAGGAAAAGGGCTTTGACCTCAACGACTTGCTGGAGCAGATGAAGCAGATACAGAAAATGGGCTCTATGAAGTCTATTATCAGAATGCTTCCTGGCGCTAACAAGGTAACAGACGAGCAGGTTGAGCAGGGCGAAGTTCAGCTTAAAAAGACTGAGGCCATGATAAATTCAATGACAAGGGCTGAAAGAGAAAAGCCTGCGATCATTGACCCTAAGAGAAAAAGACGTATCGCTGCAGGAAGCGGCACACAGGTGTCTGACGTGAACCAGCTCCTTAAGCAGTTTGAGCAAATGCAGAAAATGATGAAGCAGTTCGGTATCGGCGGAAATCTTCACGGAAAGAAATCCAGAAGAAACAGAGCGGCGCTTCTCAAAGGTCTTGGCGGCGGAATGCCACAATAGTTGGTAAGCTATCAGCAATCAAGTGATTGATTTGATATATGAAGTTTTTTATGGAGGTGAAAATACAATGGCAGTAAAGATCAGACTCAGAAGAATGGGCGCTAAGAAGGCTCCTTTCTACAGAATCGTAGTTGCTGATTCAAGATATCCAAGAGACGGACGTTTCATCGAGGAGCTGGGCTATTATGACCCAACTAAGGAACCTTCTGTACTCAAGGTTGACGACGAAAAGGCAAAGTCCTGGATCGCTAACGGCGCACAGCCAACTGATACAGTTAAGGCTCTTCTCAAGAAGAACGGCACTATCTAATCAGTGAGCTGACAGGATAATTCCAGACGGCGAGCTTCCTATCCCACCACTTCGCTTGCCGTTTTCGGCGGGGAAAACGCTTCCCTGCCGCATTTTCGTGGGAGAATGGAGATATTTTTATGAAAGAATTACTCGAAACTATAGTTTCTGAGCTTGTTGAAAACAAGGACGCTGTTGAAGTCGTTGTTGACGAGCCTAATGCAGAGGGTATCGTGGTTTATCATCTTCACGTTGCTCCGGACGATATGGGCAGAGTTATCGGCAAGCAGGGCAGGATCGCAAAGGCTATAAGAGTTGTTATGCGTGCTGGCGCTTCCCGTGTGGATCAGAAAATAATGGTAGAGATAGACTGATAATTCAGTGAATAAATCATCACCCCGTGCAGATAATAGTACGGGGTGATTTTTTTGCGTGTAAATAAAAAATGCTTCAATGCGCTCACGGGTATAGCCGTGGGGATATGCAACGGATTTTTCGGCTCGGGCGGCGGAATGATAGCAGTGCCTATGCTTGAAAAAGGCGGCAGTGAGCCGAAAAAAGCTCATGCCACGTCCATTGCCATAACGCTTCCATTGTCTGTTATAAGCGGACTTGTGTATTTCAAAGGCGGAAGTCTTGACATTTCGCAGGCTGTGAAATTCATACCACTTGGGATAGCGGGTGCGGCGGTGGGCGCAATGCTCATGAAAAAGCTTTCAAACAGCCTGCTAAAACGTATTTTCGGCGCACTTATGATAATCGCAGGGGTGCGTATCTTTATGAAATAGGGTGATATTACGGCTTGGTATACAATTTGTGCAGTGGCTTTTCTAACTGGCGTTTTCGCTTCCATGGGTCTTGGTGGCGGAATGGTGCTTATTGTTTATCTTACGGTGTTTGCAGGCTTTTCTCAGATAGCGGCACAGGGGATAAACCTTGTGTTTTTTATCCCTATAGCTATAATAAGCCTTGTGCTTCACACGAAAAACAAGCTTGTGGAATGGAAAAAAGCCGTTCCCGCAGTTTTGTGGGGAACGGCAGCTGTTATCGTATCAGCATGGCTTGCAAACAGGATAGAGCAAAGCCTGCTTTCAAAAGCTTTCGGTATTTTCCTTATTCTTATGGGTCTGAAAGAATTATTTTTCAAGAGTGAAAAGCACAAGCTCAAAGGGGTCTGAGAAACGCTGAGTCCAACCGCTGTTGCCTACTCCTCTTGATACAACAAGGGTAGTGTCATTCACGTCATAAGTGCCGTCGGTGTATTTCGGGAACAAGCCCTGACCCGGTGCATAAAGACCGTTCACAAGGGGAAGTCTTATAAGTCCGCCATGTGCGTGACCTGTGAAGTCGATATCGATATGCGTTCCATACTGCACTGCGGTCTTGCTGAAATAGTTGCAATCCTCAGGGTAGTGGTTGAGCAGTATAACAAAATCCTCTGTGACCTGTGAAAAAGCCTCTCGGTCATTTTCCATATTGTCAAAGCCCAGCAGGCTGACAGTATCGCCATTGCGTGTGAGTGTGGTATGCTCGTTGTAGAGAACGTTTATGCCATAGTTTTCACAGCCTGAGACGAACTGTTCCCTTTCCTCCTGAGAAAGATTATATTCGTGATTGCCCATAACAAGATACACAGGACATATGTCAGGGAGCTTTTTCATAAACTCAAGAGAGCGGTCAACATCGGGAAAAATCTGGTCAACGCTGTCCCCTGTGACAAAGATATAATCAGGCTCACAATCTTTGACCTTTTTCGTCAGCCTATCTATGTAGCCTGAGCCCCACTCGTTGTGGAAGTCAGATATCTGAACTATCTTACAGCCCTCAAAACCCTCGGGCAAGTTGTCAAAATGCGCAGACAGCTTTTTGACCTCGATATAGGTATTCGACCAAACGAAGTCGGCTAATATCATGACCGCAAGCACTATTATGACTATGAGTATATTTCTTTTCTGCTTTTTAGTCAGCCTGATTTGCTTTTTTTCTTCTGTATTCAAGATAGCCCTCCAAAATAATAGTTGCGGCAACTGTATCTACCACAGCCTTTCTTGCCTTTCCTCTAACGTTCGTTTCGTTGAGGATATTGTGTGCGGTGACGGTGGTGGAACGCTCGTCCCACATTTTTACGGGCAGGTCTGTGCGCTCTTTGAGAAGCTCGGCGAATGCTCTGCACTTCTCTGCTCTTGGTCCTTCCGTACCATTCATGTTTATAGGCAGACCTACGATTATCTCACCTGCGCCGTATTCAGCCGCTGTCTGAGCCGCCTTATCTGCAAGCCTTTCGGCGTTTCTCTCAGGGACAGTGCCGATAGGGGAAGCAAGGAACTCCGAGCGGTCGCTTATTGCAAAACCTGTTCTTGCGTCGCCGTAATCTATTGCCATTATTTTCATTTTATACACCTCTGTATCATGACTTTTCATACCATTATATCATAACGCTGTCTGTAAAACAAGCCCCATAGGAGGATTTTTGAAAATAGCTTAACAAAATGTTTATTGAAATAGATAAAAGTATATGTTATAATCATAAAGTTAAAAGTGGGAAATTTTATAAATTAATGAGGAGATATATTTTATGAAAAGCATGAAAAAGGTCATTTCATCGGTGTTTCTTTGCGCTCTTATGGCAGTAATGGGAATATTTTCGCTCACAGCGTCGGCTGATGTTTCTGACGTGAAAATAGACTGCAAGGACGCAAAGACGGCAAGCACATGGGGCAAGAGCCTTTCCATTGCAAAGGACAAGTTCGATGTTGCAAGAATAACAGACAAGACGCAGATAGTTGTCACATTTGAATACAAGGACAAGAAACAGGCTGAGAACGTTACAAGCTCGCCTATTGGACTTGCGCTTCAGTGTTACAACAATCCCGACAACGCTTTGGCTGATGACAAGGGTGCTGTATGGGCAGAGGTAACACCTACTACATATGACGAGAACAGCGCTATCTTCTATTATCAGGATCTTGTAAAAGCATACACCTCAAAGGATTTCAGCACAGTGGATTATCTCCACGTTATCGCTCCGTCAAATGTTGCGATAAAGTGCAAGTCGCTGACTATCACGGACTGCAATGACAAAGCTCCTGAGACAACAACTACCACAGAAGCTCCAAAGGACGAGTCTGTATCAGAGACAACTGCCGAGACCACCGCTGCTACCACTACAGTTGCTACAACAGTTTCAGCAGCAGAAAAGTCAGACAGCTCGTCAAGCCCTATTTTCCTTATCGTTGGCATAATCGCAGGCGTTGCTATCGCAGTTATAGTTATCGTTGTGATAATGAATAAGAAGTCAAGCGAAGCCTTTGACGTAAGCACAGGTAAGTTCGTTGACAAGAAAAACCTTTTTGATGAAAACAAGGACGAAGACAAAAAGTAAATTGATCTTATCCGCATTGGGCAGAGCTCAGTGCGGATATTTTTCTGCGCTTTCAGAAAAAGTAAAATAGTTCCTTAAATACTGCGATTATTTGTGCATTATGGTTATTGATTTTTATTTTTAATTATGTTATAATGCTTTATTATCAGAGGGTATGCACAAATACGAGGGATAAAATTTGTGCAAAATTATATTTTATAAGAATTTGAAAGGAAAAAGAAAATGAAGAGATTTTTATCTGCAGCTATGTCTGCGATCATCGCCTGCGCTTCAATATTTTCATGCACACTGACAGCTTTTGCCGAAGATGTGGAGACCGAGGACGTCACAATAGATTGCTCCTCCGCAGAAGCCGCAAGCAATTGGGGACAGTCTATCACTATCGAGCAGGGCGACTTTAACGCCACAAGGCTCACAAAGGATTCAAAGTTCATTGTTACATTCAAGAGCGAGGACATAAACGAAAAATCAGGAAACAAGTATGACGCTGAGCTTATTTTCCAGAGCTGGGACAACACAACTACATCAGCCGCACAGGACGGTGCAGTATGGGCAAAGATAGCGCCTGTTGAATTTGATGACAAGTCTGCTACATACGATTTTGAATCTATCGCAACTGCATACGGCACAGACGATTTCAGTCAGGTATACAAGATAATGATAGGCGCAACAGACAGAGCGAAGATAACAGTAACAGGCATAAAGGTAACAAACTGCAAGACAAAGACTTATGCAGAAAAGGAAGATTCCGCAAAGGGCACAAACCCTGTTATCATAGTTATTGCGGTCATCGCAGGCATTGCTATCGCAGTTGTGGTAATCGTGATAATCATGAACAAGAAGTCAAGCGAAGCTTTTGACGTAAGCACAGGAAAGTTTGTCGATAAGAAAGATCTTTTTGACGAGCCTAAGAACGGCGAGGACGAGAAGAAGTAATAAATTGATACTTTCAGCAGGAGAACGAGCAGTTCGTTCTCCTGCTTTTTTTCGTCAAAATATGCCGCAAAACCGCTTGACAACACAGTTTGATGTGGTATAATAAAAACAGGAACGAAGCAATTGGTCGGATATGTAAGGAGGCAAAACCATGAGTACAAAAGAACTTGCATACAGCATGATCGACAATCTTACAGAAGAACAGCTCAACGCTCTTATCGTTATCTTGCAGGGACTTCAGAAAGAAGAGCCTAATGAAGAAACAAAGAAAGTACTTGACGAAGCAAAAGAGGGCAAAAATCTTGTTGGTCCGTTTGACTCGGTAGACGAGCTTTGGGAGAGTTTGAATGCTTAAGATAACTTATCACAACAAATTCAAAAAAGACTTCAAAAGAGCAAAAAGCCGTGGTCTAAATATGTCACACCTTAACGAAGTCATCACAATGCTAGCTGAGGGACAGCCGCTTCCTGCAAAGTACAGAGAGCATTCGCTGACAGGCAATTACAAGGGCTTCCTCGAATGTCACGTTGAGCCTGATTGACTTCTGATATACGAAGGGCGCAATGAGGAACTTATACTGCTTCTGTACAGAACAGGAACTCACAGCGACCTGTTCTGATAGGTCATAGGATATTTTTAAACATCACAGCAGGAGGACGAGCAGTTCGTTCTCCTGCTTTTTTTATGCAGAAATATTGACTTATAGGCGGAGTTATGGTATTATATTAAGAGGTATATTTAATAATTGGAGGCTATATAAAATGTCAATATTTAAACTTGATCCAGCATTTAAGGACTACATTTGGGGCGGCACTAGACTCAGAGATGAATACGGCAAAAAGTGTGACTATGACAAGGTGGCAGAGAGCTGGGAACTTTCTTGTCACAAGGACGGTCCAAGCGTTGTTGCTGACGGCGAATACAAAGGTCTGACCCTCAACGAGTATATCGAAAAGGCAGGCAAGGGCGTTCTCGGCAAAAACTGCGAGAGATTTGAGAACTTCCCTATCCTTATCAAACTCATTGACGCTAAGGATAATCTTTCCGTACAGGTACACCCTGACAACGAGTATGCAATGAGAGTTGAGGGCGAATACGGCAAAACAGAAATGTGGTATGTTGTTGACTGCGACGAGGGTGCTACTCTCCTTTACGGCTTCAAGCACGAGATATCAAAGGAAGAGTTTGCAAGAAGAATTGCTGACAACACACTTCTTGAAGTAACAAACGCTGTACCTGTTAAGAAGGGCGATGTTTTCTTCATCAAGTCAGGCACTCTCCACGCTATCGGCAAGGGTATCCTTATTGCTGAGATACAGCAGAACTCAAACACTACATACAGAATTTATGACTACGGCAGAGTTGGCAAAGACGGCAAGCCTAGAGAGCTTCACGTTGACAAGGCACTTGACGTAACAAAGCTTGCTCCTGCTGAGCAGTATCCTGAGACACCTGTTGAGAAAAAAGACGGCTATGACATCAAGCTTCTTTCTAAGTGCGAATACTTCACAACATACAGAGTGAACGTTGAAACAAAGGCTGAGCTTGAGGCTGACGAAAACAGCTTCAACAGCATTCTCGTTCTCGAGGGTGAGCCTGTTATCAGCGGCGGCGAAACTGTAACTGCAAAGAAAGGCGACAGCATATTCATTTCAGCAGGCACAGGCAAGTATACCGTTGAGGGCAAATGCACATTCGTGCTTACAAAGATAGACTAAGGTGAGATAAATGCTTAAACTTGACCTAAAAAAGAGATAGGCGAGCTTTGCGCACTTGTGCTTGCGCTTATCATCGGATTTGCGGCAAGCTCGTTTTGGATAGGTCTTATCAGCTTTGTGGTGCTGGAGCTTGTGTATCTTTTGGTATATGACGCTATAGCAAAACAGGCTGAAGCTAAAAAGCCAAAAGAGGAAAAGGAAGAAGTAAACTTCCACGAATATGATGATAATACTGAGAACAATGACGCTCAGTAAAATAAAAGGGAGAAATTATTATGAAGTATTACATTGGTATCGATCTGGGCGGCACTAACATCAAGGCTGGTGTTGTGAACGAGGAGTTTGAGATAGTTGCAAAGGCTACTTGCAAGACCAATCTGCCAAGACCTGCGGAGGAGATCTGCGAGGATATGGCTAAGGTCGCTTTGGAAGCTGTAAAAAATGCAGGGCTTGAGATCGAGCAGATAGAGTCTGTGGGCATCGGCACACCTGGTACTGCAAACTCCGCCACAGGCGTTATCGAGTATTCAAACAACCTTGGTTTTCTTAACTTCCACGTTGTTGACCTTATGAAGAAGTTTATCGACAAGCCTTGCTATGTTGAGAACGACGCTAACGCTGCGGCATACGGCGAGTATGTTGCCGGTGCGGCAAAGGGTGCGAACGACGCTGTTTGTATCACTCTCGGCACAGGCGTAGGCGCAGGCGTTATCGTTGACGGCAAGATATACTCAGGCTTCAACTTTGCAGGCGCTGAGATAGGTCACACTGTTATCGACCCTAATGGTCCACAATGCACCTGCGGCAGACACGGCTGCTTTGAGGTATTCTCCTCTGCAACAGGTCTTGTTAGAATGACAAAAGAGGCTATGTTCGAGGACAAAGACTCTATCATGTGGAAAATGAACGAAGAAGACGGCAAGGTTTCTGCAAGGACTGCGTTCAATGCCATGAGAGCAGGCGACAAAGCAGGCAAGGAAGTAGTTGACAAATACATAAAGTATCTTGCTTGCGGAATCACAAACACAATAAACATTTTCCAGCCTGATATTCTCTGTATCGGCGGCGGCGTATGCAACGAGGGCGACCCTCTGCTTCTGCCACTGAAAGAGCTTGTGGCTAAGGAAGTTTACACAAAGAACTCAGAAAAGAACACTGAGATAGTTATTGCAAAGCTTGGAAATGACGCAGGCATTATAGGTGCGGCATTCCTTGGACTTTCACATAAGAAATAGAAAAAACAAAAGAATAGATAAATACAAATATGGAGGACAAACGAAATGAAGTTCAATATAATAGGCTTTATACCTACTTTACTTTTGCTGATACCTGCGATAATAGCCTGCTTCAAGACCCCTGCCGACAAACCTGAGCTTGAGGACGAGAACATTATCGTTTTCATTGCAAAGTGCGTGGGCAGATTTGGCTGTATAGGCTATATGTGCCTTGCTATCGGCAGTTACAAGGTGGGCTTTTCAAGCAAACTGCTTTTCATAATATGGGCAGTTGTTGCGCTGCTCGTTATCGCACTTTACTGGTTACTTTGGATAAGGCAGTATAAAAAAGGCAATCACTTTGAAGACATTTACGGCACTGGCATACCGCTTTTCGTTATCCCTGCGGCATTTGTGCTTGTGACTGGTATCTTCTCAATGAATTTTATGCTTATCATATTCTCAGCGCTTGATATCGTTTGCGAATACTGCTCTGCATACGGCGTAAGAAAGCGCCTGCACCCTGCGGAAGTCAGTGACGAAGCCGCTGAAAAAACTGAAACAGAAGAAAATGAGGACGGAGAATAACGCCGCTCTCACTGAAATATTTTTAAAAGAGGTAATAAAAAATGGCGTGTAATTATTTTTGTGACGGAGTTGACAAAGCTCCTCAGAGATCACTTTTCAATGCTCTTGGCATGACAAAGGAAGAAATGGAAAGACCTCTCGTTGGTATCGTATCTTCATACAACGAGATAGTTCCCGGTCACATGAACATTGACAAGATAGTTGAAGCTGTTAAAATGGGCGTTGCAATGGCAGGCGGAACACCTGTTGTATTCCCTGCTATCGCTGTTTGTGACGGTATCGCTATGGGTCACATGGGAATGAAATATTCTCTCGTTACCCGTGACCTTATCGCTGACTCAACAGAGTGCATGGCTTTGGCACATCACTTTGACGCTCTTGTTATGATACCAAACTGCGACAAGAACGTTCCTGGTCTGCTTATGGCAGCCGCTAGAGTAAACGTTCCTACTATTTTCGTATCAGGCGGTCCAATGCTGGCTGGTCACGTTAAGGGCAAAAAGACTTCCCTTTCAAGTATGTTCGAGGCTGTTGGTACTTACAATGCAGGCAAGTTCACTCTTGACGACGTTGAGGAGTTTGAGAACAAAGCCTGTCCGACTTGCGGAAGCTGTTCAGGTATGTACACTGCAAACTCCATGAACTGCCTTACAGAAGTTCTGGGAATGGGTCTTAGAGGAAACGGCACTATCCCTGCTGTATATTCTGAAAGACTTAAGCTTGCAAAGCACGCTGGTATGCAGGTAATGGAGCTTTACAAAAAGAACATCAGACCTAGAGATATTATGACAAAGGACGCTTTCATCAACGCTATCACAGCTGATATGGCGCTTGGCTGCTCAACAAACTCAATGCTTCACCTCCCTGCTATCGCTCACGAGTGCGGCATAGAGCTTGACCTTGACTTTGTAAACGAGATATCAAAGAGAACACCAAACCTTTGTCACCTTGCTCCTGCGGGTCACACATACATGGAAGACCTCAACGAAGCAGGCGGAGTTTACGCAGTTCTCAGCGAGCTTAACAAGAAAAACCTTATCAACACTGATTGCATGACTTGCACAGGCAAGACTGTTGGCGAGAACATCAAGGGGCATGAGATCTTGAATACGGACGTC